>Ga0172365_10000198_pt1 | contig 38005 bp, 26 predicted proteins | sample LakKivSesite48cm_FD_114535 | JGI IMG/M metagenome (GOLD analysis project Ga0172365, IMG submission 114535) | Sediment microbial communities from Lake Kivu, Rwanda - Sediment site 48cm | ecosystem: Environmental > Aquatic > Freshwater > Lake > Sediment | place: Rwanda: Western Province, Lake...
TGTGGTTGCTTGTAGGAATGCTGCTGTTGAAACACCAGTTGCGTTGAAGTTGCCATTGAAACTTCCAGTTGCAGTTACAATTCCTGCATTTAGGTTATCAACAATGCTTAGGTTTTGAACGTAAATTAGATCACCAAGTTCTTTGAATGATACAACTTCAAGTTCATCACCAACAGTTGCTCCAGATGATAGGACAACGTTAGTGCCATCATTTGCAGTAAAGTCAACACCAGTGATCAAACGAATACCATTGAGGTAAACATCAACGAAACCATCAACATACCCTGGAGCAAAGTTGAATGATGTTTGACCTTGCGTTGCAGTAAATGTATTTGATGTTGTGTAAGTTGAAGCAGCAACACCAGAGTATGAAACTTCTGCTACACCGTTGACAACACTGAAGTTTTCTAGACCAGTGCCGACAAATTTGAATGCTGTTACTAGACCAGTGAATGCAGAAGCAGTAGAAACACCAACGAGAGGAATTAGTGCTCCATCAGACTTACGAATATCATTTCCAACAAACGAAGATGCTGTTACGATACCAGAAGCATTTACTGTGGTTGCTTGTAGGAATGCTGCTGTTGAAACACCAGTTGCGTTGAAGTTACCAGTAATACCACCCGCAACATCTAAATTACTGTTAGCATCAATATTGCCTGTAAAGGTTGATACTCCAGTAACGCTTAGGGTTTCGGAAATGTTTACTGCATCTAGTTCGGTGAAACCATCAACATCAAGATTGCCATTTAGATCAGTATCTCCAGATACCGTTAGACCAGCACCTACAGTCGCTGTAGTTGCTTGAAGTTGTGCAATTGTTCCTAAACCAGTTACATTGATTGCAGCGAATGTAGCACCGCCAGAACCACCTAAAACATAGTTTGAAAGTTGCTGTGCTGTTAGTTTCTTATTGTTGCCACTAGCACCATCATCAATGAGGAATAAATCATCTGATGTAAGTGCTGTAGCAGCAGTAGCACCATCAATATCAAGAGAAACTGCATTGACAGTAACGTTAGTTGATAGACCAGTTGCCGAAAGAACTTCAAGGTTATTGATCTTATAAACTTTACCTGAAGCAAGGTTTACATTTTCGGAAGATCCAAAATTATCGCCAGTTGCTTCAAACTGGAAAGTCTTACTTCCTTCACCAGATTGAACAGTAATACCACCACCATTAGCAGCAGCGTCATTTGCTGCACCATTTGCGAGCGTGATATTTAGATCTTCAACAGTAACTGTTGTACTATCAATAACAGTTTGTGTACCCTTGACTTGTAAATCGCCTAGAATATATACTGTTCCAGTAGCATCGCCAACAGCAAAAGGATCAATTGTAATTGATGATGGACCAGTAATTGTATTACTATTGACAATAATAGCAGAACCAGAAGCACCTGTTGCAAATGAAGTTGCAGTTACGATACCTGATGCAACAACACTTGTGAGTGAAATATTGTCATCAAGATTAACTGTTACTGTGTTAGAAGCAGCAGAAGATGTTAAGTTGGTTCCGCCAGAGATGGTTAAATTTTCTGAGAGGAAGTTAATTGTCTCAGTTCCGCTATCACCAGCAACTGTTAGAGCAGCACCAACAGGAGCAGTTCCAGCAGCGGTCAGACGACCTTTTGCATCAACAGTGAATGTTGGAATCTGAGTTGAAGAACCATAAGAACCTGTTGTAACACCAGTGTTTGCTAAAGTAAGTGCTAAACCTACATTAGCAGTACCATCAAAGGAAACTGCAGATGCAGTGGCATCTCCACTGATAGAGAAGTCTCTTGCGTTATCCAGAGCAGTTGCCGTATCGGCATTACCAGTTACATTGCCTGTTAAGTTTCCTGAGAAACCACTGGTAGCAGTAGCAACACCAGTTACAACAACACCATGAGGGTTTGTGTCAAATGCAGCAGAATTAACTTCACCCGTAAGATTTCCAGAGAAACCACTAGTAGCAGTAATAACACCAGATGCAACAACACTTGTCAGAGAAATATTAGGATCAAGATCAATTGTTACTGCGTTTGCAGCAGCTGAAGAAGTCAGGTTTGTACCACCACTAATTGCTAAGTTTTCACTTAAGAAGTTAATGGTCTCTGAACCAGAGTCTCCAGTGACTGTCAGAGCAGCACCAACAGGAGCAGTTCCAGCAGCGGTCAGACGACCTTTTGCATCAACAGTGAATGTTGGGATCTGAGTTGAAGAACCATAAGAACCTGTTGTAACACCAGTGTTAGCTAAGGTTAAAGCAAGACCAACATTAGCAGTGCCGTTAAAGGAAATAGCAGAAGCAGTAGCATCACCACTGATGGAGAAATCTCTACCAGTTTGAAGTGCAGTAGCTGTATCAGCATTACCCGTTACATTACCAGTTAAGTTTCCTGAGAAACCACCAGAAGAAGTTGTTACACCAGAAACTGTAAGTTGCCCAAGAGTACCAACAGAAGTCAGTGATGAAGAAGTAACACCAGAACCTAAAGTATTTGAAGAAAGAACTTCAGTATTATTAATCTTATAAACTTTGCCCGAGGCAAGGTTCATATTTTCTGATGAACCAAAATTGTCACCACTTGCTTCAAATTGGAAAGTTTTATTTCCTTCTCCAGATTGAACAGTAATTCCACCACCGTTAGCAGCAGCATCATTAACTGCACCATCAGCAAGAAGAATATTGAGATCGTCAACTGATACAGTGGTTGAATTGATGGTAGTTGTCGTACCATCAATTTGTAAATCGCCTTTAATAACAACTAAACCAGTATTGTCTCCTACAGCAGCAGGGTCAATAGTAATTGTAGCAGGACCAGAGATTGTATTGGTATTAATACCAATAGCAGCACCAGAAGCACCTGTTGCAAATGAAGTTGCAGTTACAATTCCAGTTGATCTAATATCGTTGAATGTAACATTATCAGTTGTTGCAACTGGTTGACCGATGCTTACCTGACCACTGGTGATGCTAACACCAGTCCCTGCAGAAAATTGATTTCTGATTTCGGAAGTTGTAATACCAGCAACGTCGAATACCCCAGTAGATGAATTATAAGTTAATCTACCAAAATCTGAAGAAGTTGCAGAAAATTCAGAACGAACTGCAGTTTGAACTCCAACAATATTATTATATGTCAAGTTAGTAACATTCGATCCTTCACCAACAAATGATGATGCAGTTACAACACCAGTAACTGATACTTGATCAATCGTAGCACTACCAGAAATGTTAGCACCGCCATTAGCATCAATTGCTCCAGTAAATGTGGAAACACCTGTTACACTAAGAGTTTCTGAAATATTTACTGCGTCAAGTTCGGTAAATCCGTCTACGTCTAGGTTACCATTAGCGTCAATGTTACCCGTGAAGGTTGAAACACCTGTTACACTAAGAGTTTCTGAAATATTTACAGCATCAAGTTCAGTGAAACCGTCAACATCAAGATCTCCATTAGCATCGATATTGCCTGTAAAGGTTGATACTCCAGTAACGCTTAGGGTTTCGGAAATGTTTACTGCATCTAGTTCGGTAAATCCGTCTACGTCTAGGTTACCATTAGCGTCAATGTTACCCGTGAAGGTTGATACTCCAGTAACACTTAAGGTCTCTGAAATATTTACTGCGTCAAGTTCGGTAAATCCGTCTACGTCTAAATTGCCATTTAGATCAGCATCACCAGATACCGTTAGACCAGCACCTACAGTCGCTGTAGTTGCCTTTAGTTGAGCAATAGTTGCAATACCAGTTACTATGATATTTTCGGAATCAACTTGAGCATCCCAAGATAAAGTTCCGTCACTTGCAACTTTTAGATATCCATTATTTACGATTGCACTTGGGAAAGTAATTGTATAACTGTTCTCAAGTGCAGCAGGAGCTTTTAGAGTAATCGCATTTTCGCCATTATTAGTGCCTTCAACAAGGTTTACGCCAGAACCTGTTGTTGAAGTTTCTTTTGTCCAATAACGGTGAGAACCGAAAAATTTATTTCCTTCTGATGTGCTATTGACACCAACGTAAAGATCGTATTTGTCTGTAGTAAAACCTGGTTCACCTGCCCTTAGACCAGGTAAATTACTAAACAGACCTCTTTTGAACTGAATTACTGGAGCTGACATAGTTATAAAAAGAATATTTTTTTACAGTCTCAACTATTTAGAAATTACCATTCTCCAGCATCAAGATCAATTTTATTGTCTAAGACATCATCTAAGTAATTTATAGTTGTTGTTGTCATTCCTACTGGTGTTGGATCATCTGTAGCAATTCCAACAGAAGCATCTAGAACAGCGTCTGGATTTACAAATACATATTTTTTCCTAACAGCATCAAAAATCATTACATACTTGTTTGTCGATCCATCCAAATTAGATGTATCTACGTCTAGAATATCTGATAGATTTGCCACGTCTTGTACTTGAGTAGTTACTTGAATAACACCTACACCTATTTCAGTATCTGCTGTACTGTCAGAAATTGATACTACAATATCTTCTGCCATGTTAGGATACTGTTCCGTTTACAGTGATTTGACCAGTGATAACTTTTGTTGTAACATTATTCAAAGCACTATTGATAATTAAAATATCATAATTATATCTACCTGCAGTTATAATTCCAGTTTGAGAATTTTGCAATGAAATTGTCAACTTTCCTGCAGATGGATTTGCATTATAAGTTGTTGCAAAACTGATGTATCCAGCAGATCCACTCCACTTCCTCATTTTTGCATCAAAGTTATAATTAGTCAAATTCAATGGAGATCCATCAGATCTTTTTAATGAAAAGGTCCTAGTAAAATCAGTGCCTTGTTCTATGACAAGATTTACTGCTGGAACTGCCATCTCCTATTTACGTACTATAGTTATTTATTGAGTAGAAGAGATTTCAAAACCTCAATTTCGGATCTTAGTTCTCTAAGTTCACTTTCATATCTCAATCGAGTATTTTTTTCGTTGATATACTTCTCATAAGCAACCATATCTGTGTTTATGATTGCTTGTGTGTGCAAATCTCTTTCAAGATTTGAATGATCTTCTACTTTTGCTTTTTTCATCATGCTAATGCGATTGCTCTAAAGTTTCTAATTCTCGGTGATTGTGCTTGATTTATAGTGGAGCATTCAACTTTAATTTGATATGCACTAAATTGTGGTAAATTATTTGCTGTCCAAGTATATTCTAAAAATTGAGTATCTAAACTTGCAGAAATATTTCTATCAGATCTTCCACTATTGTTTTTAATATTGATTACTTGTTGGTTAGCATCAAGATTATCATATCCTGGGAATAGTTCAAATACTTTATCAAGTTCAGCACCATCAACTCTAAACAATCTGTATAGAATTCTAATATCTGAACTGGATGGTCTATAAGCGTCTAAAAGAACTTTGAGTGATGTTGCAGGAGTTTCTAATGAAATTACCTTAGTTAGATAAGATAGATCATGTGGATCTTCTACTAAAAGATTAGATCTTCTGTCTATAGAGTAATTATCAATTGGACTATTTACTCTATTAGATTTTGTAGTAATAAAACTTTCAAAAGCATTTATTGTTGGGGAAATATTTTCATTGGATGTACTTAGTTCAATTTCAAATGTAAATGATTTAGCACCAGGAAGAGCAAGAAGTTTTGTCTCTTCATTTGGTCTAGAGGCAATTATTCTTGGATCTTTAAAGATAGTTTCATTGGTCAATGATACTGGTTCATATCCTTTATCTTGGAATGAAAGTTCAGTTCCATCAATGCTAGTTCCAGATATAGTTCTTACTTGAGCACTAATATTTGTTCCATTTGGCAATGTATAATCAATATGTGGAACTATACTTTCAAACTGAATATTCTTTGTTGCCTTAGCGTTGGAGCCACCACCAATTTTATTAGAATTGAAAACAGAAGATCCTGAAATTCTTATGTGATATGAATCGAGAGTTACTTTACCTTCAATTGTATTAGAAGAATTAATAAGATTATGTGTTGTATTAATTTTTCTTAAAGAAACGCCAGCAAATTCATATTTTTGAATGGGTGTGTTTACACGATAAGTTCTAGGAATTGTACCATCAATACCTCTTGTTGTTATTCCTGTTAGAATATTATTTCCAACACCAGTATAAGCAATAATTTCATCACCGATCAAAGCAAATCCTGGATTTACTGCAGAAACTTGAGCACCTTCAAACATATTAAAGTTAGTGCTACTAGCAACGCTAATGTTATCGATAGAACTTACTGCATATCCAACTTGAATTGAAGTTGCAACAGTATCACCACTAATTCCAGAAATTGTAACAATATTATTAGTAGCGTGCATTCCATGATCTTTATGATTTACCTTGAAGTAGGTTCCATCATATTGATCACTATTAGATGTAATCGTTGAAGGAACAATTGAAAACAGGGTTGATCCAATGCCAACACCAACACCTGCAGTTGGTACATATTGAATTTGATCAGAATTATTAAAGTTTGTTCCAGTTACATTAGTTAAAGCAAGGGTGTTTATGGCAGTAATAATTCCAACAGTAAATACTAAATTCTGACCCAAGGTATTGCTTCCAAGGGTAGCAGTTAGTGTATCTCCAACTGTATATCCATGACCACTTGCAGTAACACATACACTTTCAATTGATCCACCACTAACAGTTACAATACCAGTGGCTCCTGTTCCAGATCCAGTAAGTCTTGTAAATGTTACTCCTTGAAATGTTCCATTAGAATATCCAACGCCAACATTGGTAATATTTAATCCAGTATTTGCTAAACCAACTGCACCACGTAAACTTTCAACATAACCACTAGAAGTAGTATTATCTTGAAGAATTCTTGAACCAACAACTACATGTGGTGATGTAATTGCTGAAGATAATCCTAAAGTTACTTTTTTAGAGAATACTTCAATCGGATTTGGATCTAAAATATTTCTGTAATTAAATGTTCTTAATTCTGGATTGTATAATTTAAATGCTGCTTTTTGCGTAGTAAATTTCGCTTTACGTGCAGTGTATTTCAAATCTTCAAGTTGAGAAGCATCCCAAGTAGATGCATTTTGTGATTTAAATAACGAACCTAAAGATGGTTGTTTATTAATGATAACTTTTTGAATTTCTGGTAGATTTATAGTTGAAATATCTTCTTCACCAACACGAGAAATCCAAACATTGTAAGCATCAGTATCCGCAAGAATTACAAAAGCATATTCTCCTTTTGATAGATATACTGGAGCATCAAATGTAAATGTTGTTGGAGATAATGCATTAGATGATGTCGTAATTTCATTAGGATATTTAATAATACTAGATCCTTCGACAATATTTCCTGAAGGTGATCCGTTTTCAACTGTTACTATTCTTAGTTCTACAGGAATTGTTGAACTTTTTGTTGCAAAGTAAAGATCAACTGAGGTATAGAAAATACCAGGGTCTTCTTCAACAAAGAATGATTGTGCTAATGGATCTGATGGTGCAGGTGGCGGACGACGAACAATTGTTGTCTGTGTCTCTAAAGTTCCTTGCGAGAAGAAGTTTGCATTTGCTCCGCTTATAACAACACCAGCAACATTAGACGGAGTTTTTTCTGCAGATACTTCGATAGTATTTGTGCCATTTACAAATTTTGGATCTGTATTTGGAATATTAATACTTGCAATTAAAACACCATTTGCGTCACTAATTAAACGAACTTCCTCTACAATTGCTTCGGCATTACTTGTTTCTCCAACAAGTATCATTCCCTGAGCAACATATCCAAAAAATCTTTCGTCGGATTTTTGATTTAATGAAGAAGTATCAATATTCAATACTTTAGTTGTATCACTATAAAATGATGTTAGTCCAACATTTGAATATGGATTGTTTGTGTAAACTGCTGTTGGAGCATTATATGGACCATCTTTATGGTTTGCTTGAGCAAGTCTAAATCTAACTTCTGGATTTGCTGTTGTGTTCTGGTTAGATAGAATTCTTCCAACAACAGTTTCTCCAACTTGGAATGATCCTTGAACTGGAGTTACTTCTAAAAGTTTTGGAACAGTTAATGACCTATTATCGGACATATCTGTTCTTGAGAAGAAACTAAAGAACTTAGTCGCTGGTTTTAATCTTAATGCCTTAAATTCAATATTTTGAGATCTTAAGTTTGGGATTTCTGTTGATGATGTAATGACTTCAGTAGTTCCAAAACCACCATCAATTGTTTTATATTTTCTTTCAATCCAAACATCTTTTGATGGATTTAAACTCATGCTACCACGCCAGGCAACAACATCAAATGGATTGATGTTTACTACTCTACTTGCAAACGGTTGTTTAAAATCCTCTACTTCAGAATAATTTAAAGTTACAATATTTTTAGATTTTTTAATATTTACAGACCCAAGATCATTTGCATATCTTACATCGACACTTAGATCTGGAGATCCACTTGTTCCAATCAAAGATTCAGATCCGACTAATAAATCTACACTATCGTAGTATGATCTTGCAACAAGTTGATTGTTGTTAATATCATACTTTATTGATGGTAGTGTTTTATCTGCAACATCAAAAGTACTAAAATTATCAACAACAAAACCAGATTTGAACTTGTCAAGACCAGTATCTGGATCTTGAATAACTAAACTTGAAGTTTTTGCTTCAAGTAAAGACAAGCTTGTATAATATTCTAGACCAGCAATTCTATCCTCAAGTTTACCAATATCAAGCATTGTGTAACGCTTATTGGATTTAAAATCAATCGCTACATCAGTATCCATATTATATACATATGGCGAATATGTAATTGTTGCAAGTTCAAATGATCCATCAACTACTTCTGGTAAGACGGGACGTTCTGAAGAAACACCTTTTGAAATTGTAAACGTACTATCCTGGTTGAGGAATAGTCTATCAATTCTTCCAGTATAAAACTTATAATCTAAAACAATATTTTCATCAGAAACAATAACATTAGGAACAGTTTGTCCAGATCCGCCAAAGTTTCTGGATGAAAATTCAAACGGAGATAATAATCCACTATAGTTTGCTACTCTTGGTCGAAAATCAATAATATCAGTGTTTCTAATATTATTAAAATTTGGAACATTTATATCATAATCTGGATAACTATTGGTTGTAATAATTTCACCATTATCACTAGAATTAATAGTGAAGTGATCGAAGTAAATTGTTAATTGCTTTGAAGGTTCTTGCGATCCAGATTTTCTAATTAATCTACCAAAATCATAATACTCAAGTCTCTGTCCAGTATCAAAACTAAAGTTATCTAAAATATTTTGGTCACCCAAATTAATTTGTGATATATTTCCAGTTACTCCACTTTCTTGGAATACAACCTGCTCACTTTCAGTAAAACTTTGATTATTTTTTGTTATATAAAAAATTTGATTGGTTCCTGATTTACCAAGAACCATAGCAGATGCACCTGAAGAACTACCAATTAAAATCTCACCAACAATTAAGTCTTGATTTGTTGCATTAGGACCATTCAGTGATGAAAGAACTAAACTTGGAACTGTAGGAGCACTAGTTGTTGATGATTGGAATACTGCATGAACATTTACAACATCTGCAACGTCAAGAGAAATCTCTTTATCTTGAACACGTTTTCCATAAGCAGTATTGAATGTTAATCCATCAATAATGCCTGTTGAAATTCCAGAATAATTATATTTTGAACCAGATACTGTAATTGAAGCAGCACGATTTAAAATTTTATTCTTAGATGTAACTTTAGATTTCTGTTGTGTTGTTACAACAATTACTCCCGTTTCACTAGTCTTAGATAAACCAAAAATAGTTGCGCCCTTTCCACCATTTGTTAGTTGAAACTGATCTGATGTTAATGGTTCAACTGTACCATCCATATAGAAGACGGAATACCGTTCTTCATCAAAGGGTGTATAAACAAAATCAGTTCCCGCTAAAGATGGAAGATCTAAAGATCCTAATGATGATGAACTTCTATCTCTATATTCCTTCCTAATGAAAATATCAGAAGATGTTAAATCTACACTTTCAATATTTTTATTAGGAAACTCTGCATACATGAAACCAGAGTTTGCGTTTTTGATTTTTGGTGCAACAATTAGAAGACCAGAAACACTGACTGCAGATGGTGGTAGTGTTCCAGTTGCAACACCAGAAACATTTGTAACTGCTTCAACAGTTAAACTTTGTAATGTCGGTGCAACAGTTTTTACTCTATTATAAACACTACCAGATACATCAGTTCTAGCGTAAGAAACAATATCGCCCGTCTTAATTCCTACAGTCCATCCGCTTGTAGAACTAGTTACTGTTGAGATACCGCTAGAACTAGATGTAATAGTAAATGGTTTTGCACCAAAATTAAGTTTTGGTTCTAAAACAGTGTCTGCACTGAAAGTTGTAATACCAACCTCAGACCTTACCGATCTTATGTCGGTTAGATCAAATTCTAATACTTTAGTAATTACTCTACCATTCTCAATTCCATTTACAAAAATTGCTTCATCAATAATAAAGTTTCCAGATGTTTGGTGTAGTGTTAGAATATTTCCAGAAGAAGTTCTTAAATATCCTTTAGCTCCAGAATTTTTTCCTTCAATTAGTGCAGGAGATACTAGCGTTAATGCTTCATTTAAAGTGATTTCGGTATCAGTTTGAATATCATATAGGTATAAATCAAACTGTGATGCATTATTAGAGTACTCGGTGTTTGTACACTTATAGTCATATATTCTTGCTCTACCAATACTTTGTCCAGTAGTAGCAGCTTTAATAGATCCAAGTCTATGACTACGAAGATCTACATATCCCGTTGTTGCAAGTCCAACGCTTGCGCCACCATAAACGTTGTTTACTCTTAGAAGATTTCCAGCTTGGAATGGAATTCCAGCACCTAAAACCAATGTAGTTTCTCTTGGTCTTTCTACGTCTAAGAAAGTTGTTCCGTGAGTTTCTACTTCATATCCTTTAACGTATGCTTTTCCAGGACCAACTTGTATTTCTAATAAATTTTTTGATGGTTGATTACCCTGATCAGTATTTTCTTCTGGAAAGAAAACCCCAAAAGTTGAATATCTATCGTTTAAACTTTCCTTTGCTTGAATATCAAATTTATTAACATAATAATCTCCACTTTCATCGTATGTCCTTCTTGCTAATTCTTTTGCAATTTCACTATAAACTGTTTTACTAACAATTTTTTTAACTTCACCATTCTTTATTCTGAATAGTTCAATAAAATTTTCATCTTGATAATCTTCTAAATCTTTTTTGATTAAAGACAAGCTGATTTTTAATCTATCTGCACCTGGTGCAGTATAGTTTGAGTAACCCTGAGCATTATCATATAAAGTTGGATCATTAATAGCACTTACGATTTCTTCATTTACAAAAAACCCAACTCTATATGATGGAATATTTGAATATTGATCTAAAATAAGAGTTTCATCACTTACTGAAATAAATGCTCCTCTTGCAAAGAATACACCTTCGGTTACCGAGAATGAAGATCCTGTTGCTGTGGCATTTGTGAGGACACAAGTTGCAAAATCAGATCCAACTGAAATTGTCGTGGATCCATATGTAAAATCTGAAAGTGTTACTAAGTTTTCTCCATCAAGAAACTGATCTGTGGTATAATCTTGTTCCGATGATTTTTGATACTTTACATATAAAGTAGTAACACCTTCAATAGATTGTGTTTTAGATAAAACTTTTTTTACAACTGCTGTAATACCAGAAGTTTTTCCTTGAATAGTTAATCCAATAAGTTTATCATAATACGTTTCAACTGAGATACCAAAAAAAGTTGGTTCTAATTTTACTGCATAGTATCTATCATCATATGCAATAGAACCTGGAATTACTACAGATCCCTCTTTAAAGAAATGGCTGCCAAATTTCTCAACCTGATCTTGGAAAATTGCTTGTAAAGTTGTTAATTCTCTTGCCTGAATAGGAATGCCAGGTTTGAAAAGAACCCTATTATAATTCTTTGCCTGATCAAAGTCATCATAATATGGATTGGTGTTGAGGTTAGTGTTTTGTGGCATTGGATCAGAATTCTAAAACAATTTTAATATCTTCTCTTTGGTTTGAGGCTCTTGTTACTTCTGGACGATTGTCAATGTAAATTATTTCACCAGAATATTTTTTAATTTCTGGTTGTGCAATACCGTTATTAAAAGTTTGTCCAAAATAATAATCTCTTGAGTTGACAGACGTAGAAACTCCAGTAAATGTTGTTTCGATGCCTACAGTTTCGGTGCCAGTAGTTGTTGTTACAACTACATTTACACTTCCTCCTGTTCCTGGAGAACTTGTAAACTTATTTAGACTGTATCCATAAGTTGGTTTAGAACCAGTTGAACTATCAGTAGCAAGATCTCTATCTTGCCAATATCTTAAGATTTTTGTAATTGGGTCATATGAAATAATCTTTCCAACTGCAGTTGATCCAACACCAACTGTTTGTCTAACTTGTCCATCAACGGATACACTCATTGTTGTTGTAGCAGCACCCGTTAATCTTAAACCATATACACTAGATGCAGATGATGCTGTCAATATATTTGAAGTTCCATTGACAAGAGGATTTTTAAGAATACCAATACGTGCAAATTGATTTCCTGTTGGGAAATCTGGATTTGTTATATCACTATTTTCAATTCTGGAGTAAATTAATACCCTATTAGCACCAAGTTCTTTATCAATATCTGCACCATGTCCTCCTGGTGGCGGAATAATTACTGAAAAACTTGCACCAGATCCAGTAACAACACTATCAAGATCTAGTGTTCCGAAAGTATATCCAGTTCCACCATTTGTTACTGTTGCTGATGTGGGTTTACCATCAATGAATGTAACGGATGCTAATCCATCTCTACCATCACCTTTGATAGGAACATTATTTTTTATACCACTATATTGGTATGATGCAGTAGAATTACTTTCAATAACAACAACTTCAATCTTACCATCAACGGCAGCATTTCTTACATCTGATGTATCTATATTTGTTTTCCAGTTTGCAGGAACAGGAATATATTCGACGCTATCAAATTTTACAATATCGCTTGGTTTAATAGTGAATAAGTACTTCCAAATATACCCATCACTTTCTAATCTTGGTTGAAGATCCGTATGTGTTGGTTCCTCAAGTGAAATAATTCCTTTACCACTGTTTGATGGAGATGCACCATTGTAAATACACTCATAAACTCTATAATCAGAGTTCATTACATAAAAGTTTGCTTTATATAAACTTGTAGAATTTGTTTGTGGAGAAGTTCTGTTAATAGAATAATCGTGGCGGTACATTTCATAAATTGTACCAGATGTCCAAGAAATTTTCTTAATTACTTTCAATACATCACTTGAAGTAATCCTTTTGGCAGAAATTACCGTGTCGTATATATCGCTGTATTGATCAAAACTATCAACTGGATATGGAGTATTAGTATTCCAATCTGCATTTACTTCCGTTGCATTTGGTAAACCAATAAACACATAGTAGCTGTTATCAGCAGTTGAAATACCACTGACAAAATTAGATGCATTCAATATTCTGATCTGATCAGTAATGATCGCTGGCATTATTTTATAAACTTTTTGTTTTATTTATGAGTAATCTAAAGATAACTTTGTAGTTCTAATAATTTGTGGAGCAGTTGAAATGCCAGTTAGACCATTAAGTGAATTGCAAGTGAATGCTAATCCAGTCGTTCTTGATGATGTGAATTTAGCCCAACTATATTCACCATAGAAATTACCGCCACCAGAACCCAACCCACTAAAGTTTAAACCGTGTTCAGCTTCAACATTGACATGAACTCTCATTGAAAAACCAGTTCCAACTGGACTAATATGGTTTACTTGATAAATTCCATCTAAAAATTGTGTTGAGATACCAACTATAGACAATCTATCTTGTGATAAAGCAGTTATTCCATTACCCACATTAGATCTGGAAACTACAAAATAATCACCAGTTGCAATTCCAGTTACACCAATATTACCAAAAGCAGCATCCCTTAGTGGTGAGTTTAAAGGAATATAAAAATTGAATTGTAGACCTTGACTTGTTGTGCCAATTCCAGTAATAATTCCTTCATCACCAGAAACTGAAACTGATGAAATAGTTTCTATTGGTTTGATAAAAGATGTTGTTCCAAATCCAGTATTATCCTTATCACTATCAATAATCTGAATATCAAATGATGTAGTATTTGGATCTTCCGTTTTACTGAATACTAAACTACCTCCATCAGCATAGAAGATACTATCTGTTGTTGTAACTGATTTAATAATTCTTGCTGCAGGTTTAATTTTTGCAGAATATTCTTCTCTAGATTTACTTACTTTAATACCGTCAACAAACAAGTCTTCTTGTTGCGGACACCAAACTACAGGTCTTAATGGTGTTGTCGATTGACTGATACCATTACCTTTGTAATTATTTGTTTGAATAGTATCTCTAGAAACAATTGCTCTAACAATTCTTTCTGTTTGTTCAACAGGAATAATTTGATTTGGATTTTTTAATATAGTTACACCATCTCCTACTTTAATGGTTGCAAGAGCAGTATCTGTGTCAATATCGGCATCAGTTCCTCTATAAAACAATATTTGCAATGATGATTCTGGTACTGGAGGCTCCGCAAATGTTATTTGAGTACCTCCTTCAAACGTGTAAGCATCTCCTGGTTTTTGCAAAACATCATTGATGAATACTAATAAAACATCAGATAAATCTATTGGTGATCCAATAGATTTTTCGATACTTAATGGAACACCATTTTCTGTTATTGTAAATGTTGTTTTAGAACCATTAAACTCTGAAGAAAAATCATCAAGAACCTGAAGCTTTCCAATTACCCATCCAGCAAATTCATCATCTCTAGTTTCCTTAACAGTAAATATTGCATTGACAAAACTAGATCCAATACTTGTAACTGTTGGAATACCCGCAATTCTTAATTGTTCACCAACAGTAAATCCATAACCAATATTGTTTAGTTGGAAAGATGTAATACTTAATCCAGCTCCTACAAAGATAGATGCTGAAGCACCAATACCAGTTGATGAACTTATTAATTGAATATCATCATAAGCAATAGGAGCATCAAAAGAAATTGCAGGAATATTTGTCCAAGTGTATCCCACACCTGGAGCATTCATAAAAATATTAGATATTTGTCCATCTAAGACCGTGAACGTGCCAGCAGCTCCAGTCGTAGGATTTCCGCCATTGACATAAACTCTATAAGTAGTTGGACCGTTTCTGTATCCGCTGCCAGAATATCCCAATGAGACTGTGATTGTTCCAAATCCAGAGACCACTGCGGTTCCTGTTCCGACATATTGTGGTTGATATCCATAACCCTCAGAATTTCCTAAAGAAACAATTAAACCTTTTCTTGGGAGTTTATTTGCATTTACATCTGAAGTGCTATAAGCTTCTACAGGTGCATCGCTATTTCCACTAAACCGTATAGATGTTATTCCAGTTGATGATCCACCAAGAAAATAATAATCAATATCTGGTTTTTGGAAAATATTATTGACTAATAATACACCAAAATCACTCGTAATACCAGTTGTATTTACACCAGAACTTGTTATTGTAAATGTTTTTGCGATACCTGTAAAATTTTGTGAAATATCATCGATAACAATATTACCATCATAATTTGATTTAATAAAAGATCTACCTTGGAAAGAACTTCCATTTATGATATCAACATAAACTAAATTATGTGTTCCTATTCCAGCATTAGTTAATGTAATTGCTATTCCAGCGTTAGCATTGTCTAAATTTGTGGCAAAGGAATAATTATTTGCTGTATTTTTAATTAAGAAATAATTATTATTTGGAGATATTGGTGATGGTGGTGTTAAACTTCTTACAAGAACTTGAGATCCAGTTGCAAAAATATCAGAAAGTACTGTAAAACTATTGGTGATTAAATTTACATTTTCAGACGAAAATCCTACAGTGTACTTTATACCACCAAATGGGACATCTGCAAAAGTAATTACATCTTTAATGATATTATAATCGCCAAATATAAGTTGAATTGTATCTCCAACAGAATGACTTCCTACGGAAGTTCCCATCCACATTCTATCGACCAACATTTCATTTGTATTGCCATTGAAACCAATGACTTGAATTCTCATAATTTCATCATTAATCTGAATTAGATCATAATTCTTAAAAAGACTAATATCAGATACTTGTAAAATTCTATTGTTGATAGAAGTAAGAATTGCTGTAGATCCAACACGCTTGTAGATTGGTGATTGAATAATATTATCTAAAGCGATAATACACTTACTATTCTGTTTTTCTGCTGTAAAGGAATGAGTTGTTCCTATTCCAACAGAGGTTAAATCAATAGCGTTTCCAGCATAAGCAAAACTTGCTGCGGCAGCAACTTTAAACTTATTTTCTGCTACCTTTATTGCAAATACTCTTTGTGGTAAAGTAGTTGCTCCACCAACACCAGGACTAGATGGATTAATACTTATAGCGGTATTTCCTGGTCCAGCATTATAATAAAGTGGTTCACCTGTAACAAAAAAGTGATTGTTAATTACAAAAGTATCTGCACCGAGTAAAACTGAAGATGTATTAGATCCATCAAAAATTTTATGAAAGATAGGATCGCCTTCATGCGTCAATTTAAACGAATACCTAAAAGTTTCCGTTGATGAATTATACTGCTTATTTACGGATCCTAACTCAAATCCCATGTCTTTTTTGGAATATTTATGGAAGGGTTATAACGACATCAGATGATACATCATCTGGTTTATCAATTCTAATCTCAGACGTTCTAACAATATAAGTTTTATTTGCTTTTGGAGTAAATCTTAAAAGAGCATTTGTTCCAGAAACCGTCATATCAATATTCTGAATATCTCGTTTATTATCTACAGATGTTGATAAGTTATTATATCTAACGTAATTGACAATATCACCATATACATTTGCTGCCACATGGAAGAACGAATATTCATTATCTGTTGTGTTATAAACTTCAATCATATATTTTACAGAAACATAATTATTTGATGAAATAACAGCAATATTTTCTGCTGAAGGTGTTGCAGAAGGTGCGATAATAGTTCTTGTGCAGTTTAATGAAGCATCTCCAACTTCAAGAGATGTGCCTGGAATACCCCCAGGAACTGTAGTTGCAACTCCTACCAAAGTAGATAACATAGCAACAGTAACACCTACTCCAGCGGCAGGTAACCACTTCAGATGAAGTGTATTTGTTGCTGTCATATCTGCAATAAATGTTCCAAGTCCAACTCCACTATCCATTTTGCCAAATTCAATATATTGGCAAGTTGATCCTATTCCAAGGAAAGATGCCTCAGTAATATTTTTCTCATTAATTCCAATTACAGAAACAATTACACTACCACTCTTAAATTCATTTGCATCGATTGATTGAATAATTTGTTCTGTTGGTGATCCAGACAAAGCAATAAAAGAAGAAATTCCAACTTTTTTGATGTGTCCAAATGATGTTGTTCCTACACCAACAGACGGATCAATTTTTTCTTTATAGAAAGTTATATCATAAGCATATGTGGTGTTATATGGTGAAAATAGAACAGAAATTGTTGTACCAGAAATTGAAGTACTAAAATCTCCCAAGTCAAATGCATCAGACAAATCTGAATATTGATTATTAAATGATACAGATCCATCATGAGAAACTACAAACTCAGTATATTGAGTTTCATTAAATGTAATTCCTAATGATGTATCAAGAACAACTTGTGCATAATATTTGATAGCAGATGCTTGATTAACATCAAAACTATCAAGTTCTATTGTTCTACTTATATCTGGATCTGAATAGAACTGTGGACTGATATCATCAATTTCAAGAACTCTATTTGACTTACAGATTAAAGCATCCCCAAAACGATTTGATTGGAAAACAATTTTATCACTGATTGTTGCATCACTATTTGTTTTTTCGTAAACGAGATCCCAATCATGCTTACAATACATTTTTACTGTATCTGGAGCAACTAATATAATTGTACTAGATTGAGTTCCAACACCAACCGAAACGCTAGTACTACCAAGTCCAGCTAAACTATCTGACGGAATGAGTAAATCAGAATGTTTTTTAAATCCTGAAATATGCGCTAGACTATCAACAGGTTCACTCCAACTACTAATACCAACTTTACTCTTTAATGAATATGCAAATTGTTGATAGTAATCACTATCATGAATTCTTTGGAAGAAATCATTCAATTTTCCAGTATCTTTTTCCCAACCAAAATCTTTTGATATTGATGAATTAACATCAAAAGATCCTGAATAATCTTGCATACTCTCAATAATTCCAGAAGAACCTGAAATTCTTCCTTTTACTAAATCCCCAGTTTTAAGACCGACAAGACTATCAACTCTCAAAATATTTGTTACAGGTCCATTTCCAGCAATAACATTTGAAGAAGTTGAATTAGTATATACTTCTTCTCCATTATAGAATTGTCCTTCCTTCAAAGTTAAACTGAACTTAGCAATATCCTTAACATTAGATACGGATCCATACTGTAATCCATCATGAATACCTGGATTTTCGTCTACTGCATATGAAATTGTTGCTTGATTTAATAGTCCAAATGCGGTATTTATTCCAGTGATAGTCCAATAGCGATACTCATATTCCGAAGAATTATATCCCTTTCCAGTAGAAACACCAATATTCTCTACAAATATTTGATCACCAATAGCGAATGGAAGAGGATTGCTTGTTGTAAATCCTGTTGTTGGAGTTTGAAGTCTTAGTGTAACATTTGGAGAAGAATATGTTGCACTAATAATTCCAACACCATTAGTATTATTAATTGCAATGACGTAATTATCAGTGCTCTTAAGATTTCCTCCTGGATTATTAATACTTACTGATCCAACACTATTTCCAGATAACTTAGCAACAATACTTGCTTGGGTGTTGATTGTATCGGATTTTCTATTATAAACAATTAAATCTGGAGCAACAAGATATTTTGAACCTGTTGAAGTAATCGCTACTGTATTGACGGTATAATTATCTTTTAAAATAATTACTTGAGGAACTGCTGCTTGTGGACGAAGAGTTTTATCTGATGAATAATCATAACCAAAATCTATTATTTTTACAGCATCAATAGCGCCGATATTGGATCCATATACCCTTAAAGATGCTGAAGATCCAGTGGTAGATGCAACAGATGCTTTTGGTAAAGATTTGTAATTTTTACCACCATCTGAAATATCTACTTTTGCAATTGGTCCACTTACATTGGTAGAATTTGTAATATAGTTAATATAGGAAGCACTAGTATATCCTACCCTTTCAGGAACTTCAAATATATTAAATGTAAATGTTTGATTTGTAGTAGTTGTTAATGAGTGTGTTCCAGTAAATTTACTAACATTTACAATAATTTTTGAATAGTCCTCAATATCTTTATTAGTCTCAATAATTTTTGTTGGGAGTTCTGATGTAAATTTGTAATATAGAACTTTAGGGACTTCATTAGTAAAATGAACTGTCGTTTTTGCTGATGTAATGCCTGGTGCAAGTTGATTTGTTATTTCTAAAGATGAAACTCCAGATCCAACAAATTTCTTAGTGTAATTCTTATCTAAGAAAAATTCTAATTTTGTATTTAAGAGACTTGAATCTGAAAGATCAAATTCCAAGTAATCTCCAGAAACTACATTCAATCTTGGATTAATTGATGATCCGATACTTACAAATCTAGTTGTAGGATTATAAATTGCAGAAATTGAACTTGTAGCAGTAGAAACTACAGATAAATCAATTATATCATCTGGTCTTAGTAAATGAGAAGACCCTGTTGATACAACAACGTCTACAGTCTTAACGTTACATGTTACAACATTTTTTCTTGTTGTAAATAAATGACTATTACCTATTCCAATATTTCCATTGAAATAAACTCTTGATAAATCTGAATTAATACCAGTTTTTGCATTTGTAAGTGCAATCAAATCTTTTGTAAGTTTTTGTACATACATTTTTGATGGCATTGGTGAAGTTGTACTTCCATTCAATGAATACGTCAATGAAGTTCCTGCTCCAGGACTATAAAAGACTTCTTCACCATGAACAAGAGGATTATCTGGTAAGAAAATAGTTCTAGTTGGAATAAAGATAGATTTTTGACTATTTCCTGCACCAATATAGGAAATAGTTGTTCCAATTCCAACTCCATATGATAATCCAACACCAACAGACGTTGAAGCATCAAAAAAGATAGTTTCGTTCTTTGGTGTAGAAAGGGAAACAACTTTTTCTAGTTCATAACTAAATTCTTTTTCGAGCCTAACAATTTCTGAACGATTTGTATGTGCAGCACCAGTTGTTCCATTATAGTTTCTTAGCAAATTTAATTTATTATTTGCTTTATCAATTCCCATAACTAGGAATTGTTCATTATCAATTTTTATAATATCATTAGTATTAAATTTAGATGCAAGATCTATAATTTGAACACTAGTTGTAAGTCCAGTTGCCAGCATAGATGTTGCTAGACCAGAAGTTACACGCTTCACATCAATTTTAAATGTTCCTGTTAAGTTACTAAACGACGTAGAAGATATTCCAACGATGCTTACATAAGATCCAGCTGATAAATTATGTGGAACTGTTGAGATAGCAGTTACAGATCCATTATTACACACTAAATCAATATTACTTAATGTTGTAATTGATGACGTTATATTTGTTACTGCAATACCAACAACTTTTGATACTTTTGCAATAGGTCCAAATCCAAAAGTATCTGAGTTATCAAATAACACTCTATCACCAACATTATATTCAATACCACTTTCTACTACATCAATTTTTTCTATAGAACCAGATTTTACTTTAGAAATTTTTGATTGTACAAAGGTATTCTTAATATTATTACTAACAAATTCATATCCATCATTAATTTTATAAGCATCAGTATTTCTCACTAGATTTAGTGAAATTGGATCAATATCTTGATTTGAATTGTAGTCGTAATTAAAAATGCTTGGAGTAAAATTATAAGTATTTCCAATTACATATGGGAATAGTGGTTGTCTTACTCCATTAAATGGACTTCCACTATTTCCAATAATTGATGAGGATAATGTTGTATAATAAGCATATACACCATTTGGATATTCTGGAGTAATTGCAAAACGACCATTATGTTCATCTAAATCACCACTTCCTTGAACATAACTATAATCTTCTACAAAAAATCCAGCTGGATACTGTGTAATATTTGGACCATCTACTCTTGCACCAGAAATTTTTACATAACTTGGTTGTAAATATTTTAATGCTCCTGATCCATTGATATTAGTATATGCATACGGTCCGTAAATAGGACTTCCATCGTAAGCATATCCTACAATCGGAGAATGTTGAATACCAGTGTCATTTAAGAAAGTTCTTAAATTTCTTGGAATATAATAATTAATATAAGGATTTCCAAGTTTAGAACTTCTTATTGTTTCATAAAAACCATCATCAGAACTTACATCACCAATCTTTGCGTATCTTTCAACTTGATTAACTGTCCATTCTTTTAAGTTTGATGAAAATATTGCACCTTCTCCAGGAGTAGATGCTGTAATTGTTGTATTGCTTTCAGTATATCCTATACCAGTATCAATAATGTCAATACTGATGATCTGACCATTTAGAACATTTGCTTTTGCTTTCGCACCAACACCATCACCAGAAATAATAATATCTGGAATGCTAAAATAATTTGATCCACCACTCTTTATAATCACAGATTCTAATTTTCCATTAACAATAAATGGTCTCAATGCAGCATTAGAACCTTCTATGACTCTAATTTCTGGTCTATAATTATCATTAATAATTGTAGATCCAAAATCACTACCAGAATCTTTTACATGAATTGATGTTATTGATCCTCTAACTATTGGTGTAGCAGTAGCATTAGATGTTGTAATACCCTGAGAACCATTTAAAGTAACATTAATTGGTGGATAGTTAAAAATATGATATCCAGAACCAACACTAGTCAATCCAACATAATTTGTTAGACTGGTAGAGATTGATACTCTAAATTGATTATTATTAAGTTTTATAGCATAATATTTTGCAGTTGTACTTAAACCACCAATTGCTAATTCGGTCGTTGAATATTTTAATTCTTCGCCAGAATTATATCCGTGATTTTTGATTGTAATAGTATCTGTATATAAATTGATACCAGTAGGAGTTGTTATATTTTCTTTATTATAAAAAGTACCATTTTCAATAATATAAACTTTATCAACTTTTAATCTCCTTTCTTTGGTGTAAAAGGCATGAAATCCCTCACCATTGGAAATGATATCGAGAGTTGCAATACCCACAAGTGCTTTTTGCCTTGTTTCTGCCAAAGAAATGCTGTAATCGCTATTCTTAATGACAAAATAAGACGAACCATTAATTAATGTTCCTGGAGTTGTTCCAAGACCGATCGGTGTTGTTTCACGGGTATTGTAAATGATTTCTTCACCATGCTTAAATCCATGTGCTTCTGGGAAAGTAATTTTATCAGTAACAGTATCTACAATACCTCCAGTACTTGTACTATCAAAGTCCACTTGATGTGGAACTAATTTCATTTTTGCTTCTGCAGTAGCAGATCCGTTCCCACCAGAAATATAAACACTAGGTGCAGAAATATAATCTAATCCTTCAGTATCAACAAGAATTTCTTCTATAGTTCCAGTTACATGTGCTACAACAGATGCACCTACCCCAGTATGTCCATCTTGATAAACTGAAAGTCTTGGAGGATTAATTACATCAAAATTAGATCCCTCGTTAAGCACGCTAACAGATTGAATTGGACCATAGTAAACTTTGTCGGTAGATTTGTATGAATAAATTTCTACACCATTAACAAATAATCCAACTCCACCTTGAATAGTCTCAGATTTAATCTCACTAAACTCGGGAACTGAAAATTTTCTTAGTAATTTTTGTGCTCCTATTGTGGAAAAACCAACATTATATGGAGTTAATGTATGTGTAGTAACTCCAGATAAATCATTCGATGCAAATATTGTAATAAATTGACCTCTACGAGCATTCTCTAGTGAATACGCAAGTGATAATGTATTATCATCAATTTTACGGATATAATATGATTGATTAGTGCTTAAACCAGATACAGAATTATTTGTACTTGATGGTTTATATACCACAAGTTCACCATCATTGAAATGATGATCTGTAATCGAAATCTGGGTATTTGTTACAATGCCAGATGTTGTGAAAGATCTAATTCTCTTTTGAGGATTTATGTTCCAGTGTGGAAGACTATTTGATGCAACATAAACCTCTGTTCCAGATGAGTATGTATTTTGAACATCTGCAGTATAATCTTTATTTGTCTTTAATTGCCTTCTTATAAAATATTTTTTAGATAAATTTAAAGAAGCACAATTGACTTGTACAACTTTACTATTAATAATTTGTAACAAAGATCCAATTACAGTATTATTATCCTCATCTACAATTTCTAAAGTATCGCCAATATATAAAACATGATTAACAAAGAATTTAAATTCATATACATTTGATCCTAATGAAGTAATTGTATCGATATTATATTTTGATGGGGTATTATAGATCCAAGAAGTAAACCTAATATCCTTTTGCTCAATACCTAAAGTTGATACTTTAATATCGCTTTCTTCTTGTTGATTTAATGCATTTCCAACAAAATTATTAATTGAACCAACCACATTTAGATAAACTGGACTATCTAGATTTCCATCTTCATAGGAATATACTTGAAGTCCAGCAGCAAAAACTGTAGATCCTATGCCTACAGTGGTTGTAATACCAGAAACTCCAAGAAACTGAGTATAATTTTTGTCTGTATATGAAAGTTGAATATTTTCGTATCCCAAATCGCCCGTCTTAGCAAATCCAACAGTGCTGTCTACATTAATAATTGTAGATCCAGCACCAGAAGTTTTTGTAACAATGGTCTTCCCAACTTGAAGAAACTTGCCAATCGTAGTTCCCTTTGAAATAGAAATCTTATAATAAGTACTACCACTAATTAATGCTTTCTCAACATTATAAACAGATCCACTAGTCTGTAATGGTGTAGTATCTTGGAATAATGTTTGACCTTCAATTTTTGTTGGATTACCGCTAATTGCTTCACATACCAATACGTCATTTTTAATATAATCTGCATCCGATGGTTTTATAACAAATTGTTGAGGTTGAATCATTTCAACCTCTTGAGCATATAATACTTTAAAGAGAATTTTAAATGCTTCTTCAGTTCCTTTTGACTTATAAAAATCTTTTGCTTGTCTAATAAAATTAGTCTCGTTTAAATCACCATATAAACCTCTATCTTCAAATCCTGGAAGAACTAGAGTTTTTAATTTCTTTAAAAATTGATTTAAAAATATATTACTTAGATTTTCAACTTTTGCATTTACTGCATGTGTTGAAATTCCACTAGAATTGAATGTTAGATATTCTGGATGATTTGTTTTACTATTTTTTTCAATTCCACTAAATCCACGAACGCATCCAATAAATGATGTTGACCCAATACCTGCATAAGTAATAATCTCATCATTAATTTTTAGCAGACCCCATTGTGCTGGCCAACCATCTGTAGACTTAACATAAATGGTTTCATCAATACCGCTGATATAAGACGTTAGTGATGTAAATCCAATAAGATTTCTTGTATTAAGATAATCTAATCCCTTATATTCAACTAAATTGTCAGCAATATCAACAGGACCTCCCTGATACTCCTGAGAGTAATAATATTGCTTTAGAAATTCGCCAAAATAAGGATTTTCAACGGCAATATATTCAGGAACTTGGCTCTGAACAATTTGATTGATTTTGACTTTGGATAGGGAGGTTTCTATCATATGTTATCTTGTTTTCTTGCCATTTTGGTAGCTTGATTGAATATCAAATCTAGTTCCAGAAGTATTAGCACCTGATGAAATACTATCTTGCTTCATATAGAAATTGCTCTTAGCAACATCTAATTGTAGATATAATTCTTTTCTTGCTAACACATCATTTGATGATGGAATTGCTTGAACCTCAATAATATTATCTGGTAAACTTGTTGCTGTAATATTTACAGTATCTATAAGGATTTCACCAGTGCTATAATCGACTGTTCCAAATTTAGTTGACAAAATATTAATATCATCGTCAGATATGGTTTGGAACAGAAAAAGATTTCCAATATTTAAATTATTTACAACCTCATCGGAGAAATAGCAGGTGCCTTCAATACCAGAAACATTAAATCCAGTGCTTTTTATATTATAATTTTGTTTACCTGCGTAAAATTCATTATCAAAACACAATTCATATTGTGCGGGTTTTTTTATTGCGGCAATTAAATTCCTTCTAATTCTTACAGTTGTAATGTTTGAAGTAATTGCATTATTTACATTATCAACTAAAGAACAAATTTTACTATACTTAAATCTTCCGCCAAATTGATTTATTTCTGCGCTTTTTGCATACGAAGCAACAGCAGATACCACATCAGTCTTTAAATTATTTGGGTCTCCAACTAAATTTGCATTATAATAGATATAACTATCAATTTCAACATAAAGATATTTTAAATCTTGGAATTGAGGAACAATTCCTGCAACAGAATAATTTTTTAACGATTGCAAAAGTTGCTTTTTAGTAAAATCTGATAGGAAAGATCCATTCCTAGGTTTTGCTGCAATAAAAACTCTTCCATATTGTGGTGGATTTAGATCCTCACCACCATATGCACTCACACTTTCAATATTTGGGTATAAAGTTGGTAAAATTGCTTCATAATCACTTGCAGTAACTGCTCTATGCTGTGATGAATATAGTCTAGGAGCATAATATTTGACGCTTTCAACAGGTTCTATCTCATCTCCATTCTCAGATGGGACTTGTGTAATCAAATCTACACTAAATAAGGTAATATTTTCATTATTTTCATCAAAAATCGTTCCTGCAAATCTAAAATCAGACACTCCATTGCCGTCTTTCCCATTTGTCTTGACATAAGAAGCAGTAATTACATTTCCTGACTGTAATTTTTTACCAAAAATATCGTCACCAAATAAAATTTCATATTTTTCATCACTAGTCTCTTGTATTAAGTAGATATTTGATGTAGAAGTGATGCCAAGAATGTTATCTACTAACTTATATTCGGTAGAAGTAGTGTCTGTAAAGGTATTTTTTACCTTTACCCTTAAAGTTGATGTATCAACACTGTCGTTTGGAATGACATAGCGTTGATTTGGTTGAGAATTATTAACTATCCAAGAATTTTCAAGGTATTGACCTTGATATATTTCTAAACTACCAAAAGAAGTACCATTTTTTGCTGCTATGGTAACTTTTTCTGGTAAAGAAAAGATAAAATTAACATCAGAAACACTTCCATTTGCAACAATGCCAGGTTGAAATGAAATTGTATCCGTTATTGTCGAAATTCCACTAACAAAGAAGTCTACAGTTGCTTTTGCTGCACGTTTTGAACGTGGAACATATCCAATATTACGTGCTAGAGATACAACATTTTCACGTAATGTGGCAGAATCGATAAAAGTCTCATTTACCACCATGTTTGTATTATAAGCGGTAATATATGAGTTATATGCAAGCAAATTTATAATGACTGAAAGGTTAGATCCCTCAAAGTCATAGTCTGTAAAATTAGTATTTGCTCTTAAATAATCTTTAATTGAGGTTTTTATATCCTCAAAGTTTAAATTTGTAAACTGTGTTAGTGCCATTATAGTCTAGTTGGTTCTAAAATGAATGTAATCGTTTGGGTAGGCGTTGATAAACCAACTATGTCATAAGATATTGTGATGTCTAAAGCATTATTATCAGGATCTGCATCAACTTCAACGCTTTTTAAACTAACTCTTGGTTCAAAATTTGTTATAACAGTTTCTATTTCAGTCTTTATTGGATCTGTAAAATCGGTAGTTGCTAGTTCAAATAATGCCCCACTAATTCTAGTTCCAATTAGATTATTAAAAAATACCTCTCCAATTTGAATTCTTACCAGATTTTGAACAGATCTTTTAATTGCATCCTCATTTTTTAGAGGAAGAATATCATTTGTAACTGGATGACGCTTCATTGACAAAGAAATGTCTTTGAAACCCCTAGAAATTTTTTGAAGAGGCACTTTTTATACAATCTTCGTTTATTTATTCGTATTTATAGGGATTCCATAACTGGGTTCTGTTCCGTATTCCCAGTCATCATAATCTTCATCATTACGAATTTTTTCGTGAAGTTTATTTTGAATAGTCAAATTGTGAGTTTTTTCTTGTTCAAAGTTCATAATTGCTTAATTGAGTAAAATCAGAACTTTTTACGGGGTTTCTATCCCGAGATTTTCATAGTCTCATACATGAAGTCGTCTGAAGTTTCAATCTTTCTGAGGTTTTCCACAGAGTACTCTGTCAAATCTATTTCATAACCTGGATTTTTTGTAATTCTATTTTTTGTCCATGCATCATCAAACCAAAGGATTTTATTATTAGGATACGCATAGAAATTTCCATTATCCATTTTGAATACATGAGCACACTTATGTTCTGGGGTCTCACTAAAATTTGTATTCAAAGTAGATTTTGATTCCCATGACCAATCAAGAGTAAACAAATAAGTACCCTCATTTTTTTCTCCTCGATAATTTATAAGTTCAGCTCTAAGATTTGCAAGTCTAGATCTAATCTGAACATCAACATATGGGGAAAAACAATCCCACCACATACACTCTTCTAATTTTGGAGCAGGAACATCTGGTTTCCAACAGAATGCATGAATAGGTCTTCTTGTCCAGTTGACACCATTTTCTAAAAATGCTTCAAATAGTGGAACATGTTTCTCCAAAGATGCTACTGAATGAACATCACATAGTGTCACTTCTCCGTGACCTTTCTTGTGGTTATATAAAAACTCGTTACGAATATAACAAGTTATAGTCGGCAAATTGTGATTTAGATATGCCATAAAAAAAGACAGGATTTTGTCCTGTCTTATCTATAAATTATTTTGAATACGTTGACAATAATTTATCTATAGTTATAGAAGCGTCTGTCAACTTTATCACCGCCGATGTTACCATCAGCGACATTAGTAATGTTGATAAATCTATTCTATTGTCTGTATAGGTAAACTCCATCTTCGATAATAATGAGAAGTGGAATTCAAACCAATCTATTGATTATGAATTATTTTCCTTGACCTCTGTACCGCTTACCAACACCATTCCTACTTGTTGCAGAAATTTTTGTGTTCTTTGAGCGTCCCTGACGAGTATTTTTGGGATGAGATTCGATAATCTTTACCCCAGATGCAGTTTTTTTCAATGTCATAATTTATTCAATGTCGTAACCAAGATATTCTATCACGATATCGTCAGGATGGGGAGTACCATTTTGATAAAATTGATCAGCAAGTTCTTGCGTGATCTCCAACATATCCTCTTCCGTTACGGAAGAATAGATTTTTCTCCCCTGACAGTATATATCGTATTTCTCCATGTGTAATCCGACACAAATTCTAACTTATATATTAGATAACTCGTGTCTTCTCGTGTCCTACTCGACAGATTGGATCACACCAAATTTCAAATCCTGCCTTAATTGCATCTAGACAGAACGAAACATCCTCACCACACATATCTTGAACTTCTCCAGAATCGAAGACTTGCATTTGAGGAGCAAACCAAGGATACGTCATCTCTGGATGTTCAAATACACCATGCTTGATTAGTGTCCAACCAAACCCAGTATAATCGACAGTAAACGGCTTACGACGCTTTTGAATACCATCAACCATTTCATGATTCATAACACCGCCATTATTCTTGAAGTCATCTTCTTCAAGCCAGTGTGCAACCGATGTTGTTACGCCATCTTCAGTCGCATACCAACCACAAACAATATCCTTATCTATCCACACTAGGCGGTAGAACGATTCTGTATTGAATACGATGTCGCTATCAATCCAAAGTTGGTAATCATACTTTAGTTTACCATCCCAAGGAAGTTGATTTGGTCCACGAAGAACATTGGCACCAAGACACTTACAACGGGCAAAGTTGACCATTGAAGAATAGTCTTGTGAAATTTGAATTGACGCTCCATTTTGTACAAGATCAAAGCATAATTGTACAAAATTTTTGAGATATGTATATGAAACGCCTCTTCCAGGAAGACAAAAGACAATACTTTTGTCCTTGATCATTTGCTTTGCTTCTTCTAAGCTAAAATTATCTGAATTATTAGAAGATGCTGTAGGCGGTTTTGTAACCACTTTAAAACCTTTTGCCATAAATATACTTCAATTGATTTGTTTACGTAAACGGGTATCACCCAAAATTATGATACCACATTATTTAGAAACTGTCAATTTGCATATTTTGCTATTTCTGGAAATACAGTTCTCCAGTTTGTTCCCCTATCTTTATCTAACACATCAGCATATCTAATTGCATCATTAAACTCATCTTCATTACGTTCTTTCATTAGCTGTTCCCAATGTTGATTGGATATTTTTAAAACCTTTGGTCCAATTTCATCTTTTAATTCTTGAGGTAGATGTTGAGGACTTAAAAACTCGGGTTCACGTACAAAATTTGTATACAATTGCTCATAATTATTTTCAAATAACCATTTAGATGTTTCTTCTAAAGAAGTTATGCTAAACAAACTTGGTGTTACTGTTGCTCGAAGCTGTCCTTTATTATTTTCTTCTAGATATGCTTTAACTTCTTTAACATTTTCTATTGTTAGATCCCAATCTGTTGGATATCTTAACCAATGATTTCTTTCTCTTATTGCATCAACACTCCACTGAATTCCAATAAACATGAATTCATCAAAGTACTTTTTCATTTTTTTTACTGTCATCAATGTCATATTTGAAACTATGGCAAGACCAATATTTTTAGAATGACCAGTTTCAATTAATTTATCGAGTAATTTAAAACTTGGCCGCATCAACATTGGCTCTCCTCCAACAATATTAATATCATGAATCTTGTGTCCATAAGATACAATCTCATCAACAATTCTATTAACCTGTTCTGGTTCGAGTGGTTTTAATGTTCCATTGCTTAATCTTTCTTCATTATAATGAAAATTTTTGTTAAAGATAGGATCATTTATTTTCTTTATTACCGAAATTCTTGAGCTAGAATTATCTGCAAGACATTCGTAACATTGTAAATTGCAAGAATTTCCATAAATATTAATTGCAAGGCTTATAAATCTAACGTCATTATCTTTCATAGTACCGTCTGTATTAAACAGGTCTAAAAGACAATTTCCATCGCCCCTAGTACCAGGGGGATCTAAAAAGAATAGAAATTCTTTTCTAGGAGAATTGTTAACTTCTGCTTCTTGCTTCCAACAATTGCCGCAGTATGTTTCTAAAAACTCTGTTTTTTCGCCTTGAAGCATTTCTCTTCTAAGGCGATTGAATTCTTCACCTGTAAAATGATCTATGGGTAAAGTGGTTCTAGGATTAGTTTCGCTTTTCCATATAGTTGCCCAACAACATGGAGTGTAGGCTTGCATTGTCAAGTTATTATAAATTCTAAAAAAGGGAAATGAGCAAATAACTTTATTATCTTCCATTAGTAAACCTCAATATCATATTGCTTGGAAAACTGTATCGCATCATCCCAAGTATTTACAATAGGGATTCCACGAATATTTAGTGATGTATTAAGAAGAGCTGGACAACCAGTACGCTCATACCAACACTCAAGAATTTCTCTAAGGATGCTAGAAGACCATGTAGGAACTGTTTGAACTCTAGCGGTATTATCTACATAAACACATGCTGGGATGTAATCAGGACGCTTACAGTCGTATACAAAGGACATATAGCGACTATTTGCGGGCATACAGAAATAGTCCTGACAATGCTCCTCTAAAATAGCAGGAGCAAATGGACGAAACTTCTGTCTCTTCTTAACAGTATTAACTAAATCCTTCATCTGGAGTGTTCTAGGATCCGCTAGAAGACTTCTATTACCTAAAGCCCGTGGTCCAAACTCAGCCTGCCCATTTGCAATCCCACACATACCTTTGTGCAGTAATGTGTCAACGATTTGCTTGACGTCAACCGTTTTTTGAATGTTTTCACCCAAATACGGGGTAAAATTAACTTTGCCACCATAAGATAACAAAGCTGCCCCTAAGGAAGCTCCAGCATCTCCTGGATTGGGCATAATCCACATGTACGGGTGCTCATTTTGTAGCTTAGTGTTCACTACACAATTTAAAGCAACACCTCCGCCATAACAAATATTATTACTATGATGTCTTGCTTTATTGAAAATTTTTCTCAGTTCCTCATAGAGAACAATCTCAGCACTCTTTGAGTTGTCTTCTGGATTTCCTTCAAGAGAGATGGGAAAGCCCTTGTGGTTATTTCTAGAGAGCAAGTTACGCGCTTGTTCAACGTATAAGGGTTTGCCGAACGCTGCCATACCCATAAAGATGTATTCTTCGTCTAAGGGTTTCAAACCTGCCCATTTCGTATAAGCCGAGTACCACAATCCAATAGAATTTGGATACTTCTTAGACCACACTTTCTTATACTTAGCACAACCCTCCACCATCTGAGCGTACCAGATTGAAGCAGTATCCCATTCTCCAATACTGTCTACGACAACACATGCAGCATCGGAATATGGCGATGTCTGAAATGCTGCAGCAGCATGGGAGAGATGATGTGAGTAATACTGATTAGGAGTGATGTAGATATTCCTTTCTTTAAATGCACTCTTATACTGTCCCGCAAAGAACTGACGAGTACGCTTTAACCAAGGACGTTCATAGAATGCAACGATATCATCTTCAGTATGAAGCAATGCTTCTGCACATACTGATAGATTTAGATGCTTATCATGTTTTACTCTAGAATAACGTTCTGCATGGGCAGCAAATTTGATTTTACCGTTATTGATGACTGATATTGCAGCATCATGAAATCCCTCACTAATTCCAATCATTATCAATCATCTTCATAGATGTAAGGATCTTGGCGGCGGAGCTTCCATAACTTATATTCACCTTTGATCCATCTAATTAATGCCGCAATAGGGTTCATGCTAAAAACTCATAGTCAATTTATTTAGTACCCATAGTCAATCGGATGTCCCCAATCAGCAGGCAAACTGCCATGAAAATTTTCAAATTTAGAATAATACCGAACATAATCTTCTCTGTTTCTTAATTCTTGATAAATTTCTGGCGGTAATTTTTCATGGTCACTAGACCATTGATCTGGAAGATTACTTATCCTAGGAGAATTAATTCCCAGATCAGGAACAAAACAACAGGGATGAATTTTATCTAACGGAATTTGAATGTTCAAAAATTTTTCTAATTTATTTACTTCAGAATTATTACTTTGTTCCTTGAAAAAATCTTCCATGATTAAGTAGCAGACATTTTCTTTACCAAAAACATCATAAGCAATACTTACTTTTTCTGTATAATCAAAACACGGTACATTTCTAACTACATCAACAATAGGTTTAAATGTAAAGGAGGGTGGTATTACTTGCTTACCACACTTTTTAATGTCATGTACAAACATTGAATTAGTATTTGATAAACTAAAAGCACATTTTTTTGACCATAGTCTTCTAATTGGATCTCTAAAAATGCAAAGAACTTTGACATCAAAATAATCTCTCAATAAACAGTTGATCTCTTCCATTTCTTTTTGTTCCAAATCCGAATTAGTATTAGAAAAATCCCCAACTGCTAAGTATTTGTCTTCACAATACTTATCGAGGGTTAAGTAATAATTTAAATAATTTTCTAAACTAGTATTAACTCCTAAAAAAGAAAACAATTGAGATTCTGAAAATTTGGATAATACAGGGTCTTCATCATAATGCCCAGATAATAATTTTTGAGAAATCATAACAAATAAATTGTAATTAATTTCTGTATAAAATTTTTTAGCAAGTGGATTTGAGATATGATCATAATATAGTTTAAGATGATGATGTTCTTTTCTAAACCCTCCATGCACATACTGTAAATTTTTTTGAAGGGTATAATATACTGAAGTTGTTCCACACCAACCTACGCCAAGAAATAGTATAAAAGTTCTCTTCATTATTTTATTTCTATTACCTTAACTTGCTCGGCAGTATATTGTGTTGGAATACCAGCAAAAATCATCTGTTGAATTTCTTTAGCACGTTGCTCTGCGTTTTCCTTTGATAAATTTTCAAAGGCGATCATTTGATCGATATAAACATTGTACTTCATTAGGATCTATTAGTTAAATTCTATCTTTAATATTGTCAATGATATAATTTGCAATAATTTCATGTCCCAGTTCTGATGGATGATGGTGATGATAATGTTCTGGCCTATTGTCCTGAGTGTCGAGTAAACTATTGTCGTAAACTGTAGCAGTAATATCTTTAGTTTGGCACCAGGATTTCCATGCTATATCACCATTAGAAAAAATATTGACGTGCATAGATCTTACAAAAATATCGTAACTTTATTTAGCGCAGGTTATTTTTGTATGATTGCTCTAGTAGATACGCCATTTTTACCTCGCACATATCTTTTTTTAGTACCTGTTGTCTTTGGGGTTCGCCAATCTTCAAGTTTATCCCAACGCTCTTGATTAAAAAAATACTGTTGAAAATACCAAATTTCAACTTCAGTATGAGACTTGTCGCGGTTACAATCTTCACAACAACAAATAACGTTCATTAATTCATCCGTACCGCCCAAGGATTGTGGGATGATATGGTCAATCGTCATTTGGTCTTTATGTTGCCCGCAATATGCACAACAGTCGTTCCATGCTTCTTTAATCGCTTTTCTCCATAATCTTATTGCGTCTGCCTTATTGTTCGCTTGTAATTGATAAAGATACTCATCTGGAGAAGAGAGTAACATTTATTTTTTATTGGAAAGTTCCAATATTATCTATTTAAAATTTTTGTAAAATGCTTTATAAGTACGATAATTATAATACATGGAATATTGATAGTTCAGATTTTAGAAATATACAAAATAATTATAATATTAATCCAATTGATCATTACTAAATTGATCGATAATAATATTTTCTATAAAAATGATCCCACTTACTTTTTCTATCAGCTGTTATATGAATGTATTTTTTCTTTGAATCATCATACCCCTCAAATCTAGAAATAATTGTCCACTGAATAACTGCTAAGTCTGTTGTATTACCATCTGCAAACCATTCCATTGTGGTACGAGCAATCGCATCATTACTTTGTCCACAGTCAGAGATATTAACATGTTCTGCTTGATAATGATTAGCAACAAGCGTACTAAATCTTTCTTCAAGATTATTTTCTAGTTCATCTCCCCAGGTAAAAGAACAACCATTAAAGAATATCTTCATATTTATGATGTTTAAAAAAATTGAAATTTACTGGAAACCTCATAATAATTTATATTTCTAAAAAAATATTTCAAATATCATGCAACTCTTATGAGGTTTTTATACCCAAAAAATTTTTTTATAATCCTTATATCTCGTTCGCGTTTTTGGTTCGTTGTAGGTTAGGGTAGTTAGCGTTTTTAGCTTTAGGCATCGCCCCGCGAAGGTATAAGAAACCCCGCCCAAACACTGCCAATAAGTGACAATGACGAACGGGGTGAATAACTATCAGAAATCGATCACATCTGCTGTGGGTTCATTATAAGCGACTTGACAAACACTGTCAGATGTGGTAGACTGTTCATCGGATGTAAGTGCATCCAAGATCGACAAGATCTCGTTGCCAGTGTTACCCAAACGAAGTGCAGAGATCATCAACGAAGCGGACATTGTAAGTATCAACGAAGGTGTGTAGAGTGACTGTCTATTATAGTGCCGAAGTCATTGCACTAAGTAAACACAAAGTTTTCCACAGGTATCACTGAGATCGCAGTCTGTCACCCAAAGTAACACAAATGCTCTGTGGAAAACTTATAAGAAACTGGGGAAAACGTGTGGAAAACTTATGCTTTTGTGGTGGGGAGTTCTTATAAGTGTGCTGTGGATCTTATAGGTTCTCGGTGTGTCTCGGGGGTCTTATGGTGCGACCGCTTAGACAACAACGGCAGCGGGCATTTACAAGGGTTTCAGAGACTATAAGTGTTGCAGAGATAATATAAAAGTTTTCCACAACCTTTTCCACAACCTAATTAGATTATTTTTCACATTTATTATACATTGCGCCTTTGCACATACTAACAATTATCAAATGTGCAACCGTCATCATTAGACAGAAACTTAGTGACATCGGTATAATTATCCTGTTGCACTGATGACTTCACTTTATGTTCTATGATTTGCCTTTGGTAGTGACGCACGCTATTGAGATTGTTTTCATAATAGTCATACAAACTCACCAGACGTTCACCGACAAGATCGAGCAAATCATCAATCAAATCGACTTCACCATTGCAGGTGCTATCCGTCAGCATGTCATCAATATGATCGACAAAATCTTTGGGAAACTTATCAGAAACTTTTGAGAAGTTCATTGGTTTGGTAGTCAAGGTTTTCGACGATTGTTTCTTCATTGATGATGGTTAGAATGTCATCTTCCCATCGGGTGTCATTATAATCGAAATCTGGTTGATAGTCAAGTTCGTTCATGATTCACCAGAATACAAGTGTTGCAACGTTGCCTAGTTTGGTTTGCTCATTGATGATTTGTTGAGCATGATCATAAGTCTTGACTGTTACCCAACGTGCTCTACCTTTGGTTTCTGGGAACAATCCAACTTTGTCAATGATGCGGATTTGATTAGACATCTTGGAGAAGTTTTTGTGTGTGGTGAATGATGCCCTGGGAGACTTCTTTCTGTTTGGGGATTACAATGTTACGGTTGATCTTAGGATGGATGTAGATATGATGCTTACCAGATGTGCGATGCAATGTGCATCCTTTGTCTTTCAGATAGAGAATAAATGTTTTATACTTCATGCAAACTTAGCAGGACTACCACAAGAAATGTAGAAGTCAATCATACGTTGTGCTTCTTCTTTTGTGGAGAATGATTGATAACGCCACTCGCAGTTGTTGTACGGAACTTGATAAGTGATCTGGTACATGTGATGAGATGCTGTAGGATTAGGAAGTGCAATCATGCAAGACGCATACCAGAGAAGAAAGGAATTGGCGAACCGTTGTAGTTCACAAACCACTGAAAGTTCTTCTGAAACACACACTCGCCATCCATACCGAACGCAGAAAGAATAGCATTGAGGCGAGACTTGGTGGTTTTGGTTTGCCAACCACCATCAAACAATTCGATCCAGGTTTCACCAATGCGAGCAATCAGATGTCCATGCAGATAAACATCTGTAACATTGGTGCAGGAAATGACTTCAGTGTTTGCAACTTTGAAGTCCTTGTTATTCTTGATGGCAGCGATCATCTGGAGTTCGATCTTACGCATTTGGGTGGTTCCCTTTGTTTGGTATGTGTATACCATAGCACGGCATCGGGGGGTTCGGGCGGTTTGGTGGACGGTTCGCAGACTGTCACACCCCATCCGATTTCTCTACTCAAACCATGATAAGTTTCGGTGCTGGTTGAACAGAATAGGTGCCAAGTCTGTCACATGAAATACTCACAGCATTGGCAGGTGCTCCCAGTTCGTCAACAACTTGCCAACTATCTTCAGTCTCTTCGATCACAACATAACCGAAAGTTCCTGCAATCGGCATCTTTTCAATCCCATAACGTTCTGCTGCTCGTTGAGTGCTAAAACGTTCTTTATCATTCCACCAATAGTTTGGATCTGCAAGTGTGGGACCGAAGGTGATACAAATGTAGTTCATGTTTCTTTGAGTGGTTTATACTTTTGTGGCGTGATCCGCTCTAAAAAGGATTATCCCATGTCATCGCTTGTCTGCCGCTGATGTAACCTTCCTTGTTCAGAGCATCTACAAAATTGTTCCAACTTTCGCGCTTAGCAATAACATCATCTTTCCACTTTGGTTGTTGCATAGTAAACACTTTCCAGTTGTATTTGAATTGTTGGAGTGCTTGAACTTTAGTGGTGTTTCTCATCATCTTAGGATCAATAGTGTGCTTCAGACCAATCAAGTTGTGCAGAGTATTCTGCGATCTTGTTATAGCACTTCTCACGAGTTTGCTCATCAGCACCTTCCAGGAATGAGAAGCAATACTTTATACGTTGCTCAGGATGTGACAGAACTCGTGCAATCTCCGCTTGCTGTTTTGCAACACGATCGTTGTAAGCAAACATCTCACGATCTGCAAAACTGGTTGTGTAGTAAGGGTGCATTTGATCTCCCTTTGTTTGTATGAATATACAATAGCACGCTAGGATCGCCTGTGGGGGGTTTGGTGGACGGTTCCGCGACTGGCACACCCTAGAGCAGTTCTCTTTACCTTCTAGCGTATTGTGAGCATCAATTAGACAAGAACATGTCGGAAATCAATCTCACTAATGCACCAACCTGATGCACAACTAATCTCTTCAATCAGATCCTCTTCGTTGTCTGCTTCCCAAATGCTACCAATATAACGAGTGGGCAGCATTTCTTCAGTTTCTAGTTGATCTTTCTCAGTCCAATCTGCATCATCGAGTGAACAATCAAACTCAATGTGGGTGATTTGAAATTGCATTTCAGTTCAGTTCTTGCTTGACAATGTTGAGATCAAACAGTGCATTTTTGATTGTGGATGATGTCCAACCGATTGCATACGGAGCACTATCATCACACTTTGCATCATCACGATAGTCCACTGATTGACACTTTGTGAGTGCTTCTTGCAGTGCGTCGATGATGTTGTCGATACGATGTTGAGCGTTCATTTGTTCAGCGGAGAATTGAAATGACGACGAAAAGCAGTAACAACAATAATGGCAGTGCTAATGACACCAA
>Ga0172365_10000200_pt1 | contig 37861 bp, 41 predicted proteins | sample LakKivSesite48cm_FD_114535 | JGI IMG/M metagenome (GOLD analysis project Ga0172365, IMG submission 114535) | Sediment microbial communities from Lake Kivu, Rwanda - Sediment site 48cm | ecosystem: Environmental > Aquatic > Freshwater > Lake > Sediment | place: Rwanda: Western Province, Lake...
ACTACTTATCCTCGTGAAATAAAACTTGTTACTTTTATTTTTACAAAAAATAGCTGGGTTATATCAGGGGATGACCCTAACTTGAATATTTGTATTCCTGATTGTGATAATGAAAACGCAACATATGTCCATGGAGGTCAGACAATTAAGGTTAATGCTAATGTAAGTTACACTTATAATGTTAATGTTTCTATTCCGGTTGAAGTAATAGAGTTTGAGACTTATACACATTTGCTTCAAGCTAAAGAAATAACATTACAAGATCTAACATCTCAATACACTGGTGGTCCAGTGAAAGCGACTCTGTGGAGCCAAAGACAACCAATAAGAGCAGGAGAAGCCTCTTTGTTTGTTGCATCAATTTATAATGATGGTGGAGGCGTCATAGATAGAATTAATGATTTTATAATCAAGATACCAAAAGAATTGGGTACAGTTGAGAAAGTAAGTTCGAACTTCTATGGTTTAGGTGGGTTAAGTGATGATGGTTGCGGTCCTGATGGCGTTATAAGTCCTTCTGATGGATATACAGAGATAAGTTGTCATCATAATTGGGCTAATCATCCTGTAAAAACCGGTGAGTACAAAAGAGTTTCATTCTTACTAACACCACCAGAAGATATGACTTTTGATAGAATGACTCGAATAATAATAGGTTTGGCTAATTATGATTATACAAAAACAACCTCAAAAAGTATTACAGTAGCAAATACCCCATTCCATTAGTGATTGAATGAAAAAAATAATTTTATTGGTTTCGATTTTGATTGTCTCTGGATGCGTGGGAATGCCTGACATTTTTAATCTTTCAAGTCTTACAGGTACACAAAAAACTAAGGTAAAAGAACAGCCACTTGATGTTATAACAGTCCAAAATATAAATGTTTTACCCAAACCTCCGATTAATGCAGGAGATCAATTCTCTATATCGTTTGAAGTTACCAATCTAGAGGAAGAAAGAGACGTTGAGGAAGTTGGTTATGAACTATTAGACACAGGTTTATGTACGCGGATTGCTGGGGATGATAGAGAAAAAAATTTTACGACAGATTCACCTTTTGTTCCAAGACAAAATGAGTTTGTAGAATGGACTTTTGAAGCACCGAATGCTGAAGACTTGGCTTATATAAATTCAAAATGCCCTGTAAGATTTCAAGTAAGTTACTCCTTTGATGCAATCTCAGAGATAGAGGTTGATGTGATATCTGAAACAAAATATAACCAGTTACAGCAGTCTGGTGAATTCCAAACCTTTGTACCAACATTAAGCCTAGGAAGAGGTCCTTTAAGAATTATGCTGGAATTTGGGGCTTCACAACCTATAAAAGCAAATACAACTCTACCAATTTACGTGACTGTTGAAGATAAAGGGATAGGACTATACTCTACAATTCCTGCACATACACTGAATTTAACTGTTCCTTCTGGATTTAATTGGGGGAGTGAGAGTAGTTGTGGAGAAAGATTTGAATGTCCAACCGAAAATTTATGTTACAATAAAGAGAATATCATGATGATAGAGAGAAAATCACCGACATTCAGATGTTCGCTCACAACGCCTAATTCATCTCGAGTTCTTGTTGAAAAAGTCTATAGTATAGAAGCGTCTTTAGATTATACTTACGATATCACAAAACAGGTTGATGTGGATATTAAAACACCTTCGGGAATATAGATTTATTTAAGCGAGGTCTAATAATTTTATGAAAAAATTTTTAATAATGAATTTTTTATTAATATTTATTGTTCTAATTTCTTTATGCACAGATATACCAAATTTCCCAGATATTCCTTTCCTTAATACACCTATTCAAACTGGAACTTCTGGTATTGAAATTTCTAACGAGGATATTTATATTAATGTTGATGTACTTCCATCTGAAGTTAGTGGAGGAGGTAATGTTACATTATACTTCCAAATAATGAATAAAGCAAACTACAACTTAGAAGATGTTTCTTTGAGCTTATACGATCCTTGCGTTTTTAACGATGGAAATGCCAAAGAAAAACCCATAGGACAATTAAAATCAAATCATACAGATACTACGTTTTGGACTCTAACATCTAAAGTGATCACTTTAACTCGAGATTGTAAACTTAAATTTGCAGTTAGTTATAGAGGTAATTCCACTTTTTTTCAGGATGTTGTTGTTTTAGATCAATCTGAGTATAATACTAGGCTGTACGAGGGTACGCTTCATAATATACCAATAAGGTCATCTTCCTCTTCTAGCCCGCTTAAAGTTTCTTCTACATTTATTGAAGAGCAGCCCCTATTAGATGGCTCCAGTAGTGACGTTCAAATAAATTATGAATATACAGGAAGTGGTTTCATAGAAGTTGAAGCAGGGGGAGTGTCAATAACTATCCCAGATAATTTAGAAGTTTCGACTGATCTCTGCAAAGGTGATTATAATCCGCCTTCTGGAGGGGTTATGACTTTGAAAGATTCATTGAAATTTATAAATAGAAAAGTTTCGCCATCAACCTGTACTTTTATTGCAAAAGCTTCTCAACTAATCGATATTAAACCTCTAACCATAAATGCAAATTACAAATATACTATAGACAGTTCAATTCCAGTAAGAGTAAAAGGAACTTCAACCTCATCTCCAAAACCTTATACTGAATAAAATCACAAAAGTTATAAATATATCCTTGATTATTCTATATCTATTAGTGAAAATATGAAAGGAAAAATTTTAGTATCGTTACTAGCAATAGCTTTAATCTCAGGATGCGCTGGTATAAGTATTCCAGGTGTAGATTTAACACCAGGTGTAGGTGTTGGAGGAAATGGTTTGGAAATAACAAGTTTTACAGCAGAACCTTCGAGCGCTTTTAGTGGTAGTTCTGTTAGAGTTACGATGGAAGTTGAGAACAAAGGAGGAACCACTGTTCCAAATAGAGGTAGCTTAATTTATTTAACAGGTGCAAGCTTTAGTGAATGGAGCGGTGGAGCTTCGGCTCTATATCATACCATCGATAAAGAGATGAAGGCTGAAGATGTTATTAGAGGAGTTCCCCCATCTACTTATAGATATTCAACGACCTTGTCAGCACCACGCTTAGATGCTGGACAAGCAAACAATTACGTTTTAATAGGAAGATTATATAGTGATTATCAAACAAATGCTAATGGAAATATCTGGGTATACAGTGAAACAGAAGCAGAAGCTGCAAGAGCAGCTGGTAGGTCACTTTACACACCTTCCTTTACTTACACAAAAGGTCCAGTTGGTTTAAGTGTAACAGTATCACCTACTCCAATCATTCTATACGAAGGTGAAAATAGATTCACAGTATACATAAAAATAAGCAATCTTGCATCAGGTACAATTTACGCTCCTGATACTATAGACTATAGTGGCACTAGTGTTGCTTTGAACATGGATCAAATAAACAGAGTTGATGTTGACGTGATTCCAGGCGCGGGCTTGACTATTCCAGATACTGATGGCTGTGAGGGAGCAGACCAAGAACTCGTAGCAGGAAAAGATCTTACGATGGTCTGTGACGTTGATGTTGATACTGAAGTACCAACATTTCAGTCTTTCCCATTTGATGTATCAGTGTCATACGGATACTATACAGAAAGAACAGCTAGCGTAACGGTTCAAGGCAAGTAATTTTTTTCTCTTATTTTTAATAGTGTGAGCCATAGGTGTAAGATATAAATATGCGTTTAACAATTTGTTAGTAAGGTGAAAACAAAATGAATAAATCTATTTTATTGACTACACTAGTTGTTCTCCTAGTTGCAGGTTGTACAGGTACAAACATACAGTTACCGTTTCAACAAATAACAACTACAGCAGGTGGAGGCAATGGTCTTGTAATAACAGACTTTAGCCCCGATAGTTCAACAGTTTCTAGCGGCTCTACCGATAGAATTTCTTTTACAATCACTAACGCAGGCGGCGCTGTTGTTCCAGATTCAAACTCCTTGATTTATCTAACAGGTTCAGATATAAGCTTGACTGATACAACAGGAGTTTATTGGCATAGTAACACAGATACCTCTCAATTCAAGCATTTTGGAAAAGATATGAACCCAGCAAATGCAAACACAGGAGTTCCAGCAGATGAAAAGATGATATATTGGAATTTAATAGCACCAACTGTTACCAAGAGTCAACCAGACAGAAACGATATTTTCATAGGCAGAGTTTACTATGATTATCAGACAACAGTAACAGGGACGATATGGGCTTATACTCAAGCAGAGGCCGACACCGCAAGAGCTTCTAGTAAAACCTTAAGCAAATCAACCTTCTCATCAACTGCAGGTCCAGTTGCATTGGTAACTAGAATATCACCAGACCCTGTTGTAGGCACAGACACATTTACTTTAACTATAACAGTTAACAACGTTGGTGGTGGATCTCTTTACAAGGCTGGAAGTGTTACTTACACAAGTGGAAGCGAAGACATATCACTAACAACAGACGAAGTAAACGTAGCTACCATTACTGTAAGTGGTCCGGGCATAACAGTTGGGCCAGGTTGTAATGGAGATGTAACTTTGCCAAAAGGAACAACTGTAGCATCTTGTGAGTTGACATTAACAAGTCCTCCAACAACATTCCAAGGTTATCCAATCACAATAACAGCAGATTATGGATACTATACAGAAAGAACAACGAGTGTAATAGTAACAGGTAAATAATTTTTGTAGATAGCAGGAGGCTATCTACTTAATTATTATTTTATTTAGTACTTTTCTTATTCTTTTTCTTAAAAATCGGTTAGACTTTTCTGTATCTTTGCACTTTTCCGAACAGAATTATCAAGCAGAGGAAAACCATACTCCCCATCATAACCGGGTTGGACTTTCACTTTACCATTTCTATTATTGAGTATTAAATCTACAATTTTTTCGTTAACTATTAATCTTAATTTTTCTTCTGGAGCCTCTAATAAAACGTTCAGTTCTGAACCAAATTCATTTATTAATTTCATAGAATCTTCCCAAACTTTCCTAGAGAAGGTTTGAGAGTTGTAAACAACAGCTATCAATTCTGATAGAGGAATTAAAGTTTTAAATGGGATAGAATTGTCAGGAACAAAGCCTTCTGGTCTATCTGCCAACTCTTCTACCCTGTGAAGAACACCTATAGTTAATTCTTTTCCACAGACAGGACAGATGTTATTATATTTAATTGATTCCTTTGGTTCTAGAAAAACTTTACAATTCCTATGACCATCCCAATGATATTTTCCTAAAGCCGGAGGAACTTCACATGTATAAAGGAACTTTTTCTTATCTTTATTTTTAATTGTTTGATATATTTCTGAAAAACTAGGCTTTTCCAATTCAAAAACGTTAAACTCACGTCCTAGACGTATTATGTTGGCTGAATGGGAATCACTGTTTGAAACTAAAGAATACTTATCTAAAGAGGATATTCTCCAAAGCATCACAGGGTCGGCGCTTAGACCCGTTTCTAATGCATATATGTTTTTTGTCTGATCTTGAAAACATTCTTCAACAGAGTCAAAACCAGATTTACTTCCAAATATTCCATACCAAGGAGTCATACAATTATGTACAGCTGCAGATTCAGTTAAAAATGAATTATCATTCTCTACTTCTAGATTGTATACTGGACCTTTATACTCAAAAGAGTTGATTTTTCTTATTGGGATATAAATATATTCTTCATCTATCCATCCGTGACGTATAGAGCTTTTTGTTACAAATCTTTTAAAACAATTATCACTCAATAAGTTGAATTTATCTTCAAAGAATGTAAGATTATTAAAAATTATAGAATCTTTATTAGCAACTATTTTCCTTTTATTTATCATACTATAATGTTCTTTTATTCTTCTGCTTTCAGCTTCATCAATATAAATAGAAGGTATTATTCCTAGTCTTATACAAATTATTTTCATTTGATTTGATAATAACCTTGAAGTAGTAGAGCCATTATCTCCTCTCCACCAACCTCGGAATATTTCTTTTTGTTTATCTTCAGGCAAATATAGAGCCCATTCTGGAAGACATTTATATGGTGCTTTTTTGGTTTTATTGCAATAAAATAATTCTTCAAACAGCTTTCGTAAAGTTCTAGAGTAGAAAATGATATCTCCTTTCGTTTTTCCTATTTTTGGGGATAAATTAAAAATTAGTTTCATTAATTTATTTACATCTTCGATATATTCCACTTCTTTCTCATTAAAAGTGAAGATTATAGCATCTCTAGAATTAGAATAGCCCTCTGCAAGGTAATAACCAACTAATCTACAGAAATTTTCATCAACTTTTATCAAAAAATGTCTTTTACCTTCTTTTATAATCTTTTTACTATCTAGAAAATCTATATCTTTAATTTCTTTAATTCTAGGATATAAAATAATATCGCCTTTTTCTAACATTCCAGCTTGTACCCATTCTGGTTTATATTCTTTGTACCTTTTAGTATGACATTTTTTAATATGCGGGTATGTAGGTTTACAAATAATTCCTTTATTCCAAGAACAATTTTTATCAGTTTTTATTGTAAGGAAAGGATGCTCTGATGTAGTTGTCACACCATTAGCAAAATACCAAGGTATGATTTTATATGCCTTTCCTTTATATTGTCTTTTGAAGATTTTTTCAACTTTTCTTAATTTTCCAGTATGAGTAAAGACCTTTTCACCTTCTTTAATTTCTTCAATCTTTTTAATATTAGGATTAGATAAAACATAAGTTCCAGGGATTATGCAATGACCAGGTATTATCATTATTTCTTTAGAAATATTCGTTAAAATTTCTACAAGTTCTGGACAGGTTAAGTTATTAAAAATCGGCCTCCCGTCGCTTGATAAATTGCCATATTTTCTCAAGGTTTCATTTATCTGGTCGACGATGTCAAAGTTAGGGGCTAATATGATATTGTGAATCTTCCTTGACTTTCCATCCTGTTCATAAATGTTAGAAACTTCTGCTTGAAGAATAAAGAAAATGTTTTTATCCCTATACTGGAATAAACCATCAACTCCTCTTAAATTTTTTCTAAGTTCTTCAAACCATGAAGGATGAGTAAAATCACCCGTTCCTATAATGTTTAATCCTTTAAGCTTTGCTCCGCGCTCTAAACTCTCTAGAGATATGTCTCTACTCGTTGCGCGTGAAAATTTCGAATGTATGTGAAAGTCAATGAAGAATCTCGTCATGGCATAACCTATAAAAATGGTGGGCCAGGAGAGATTCGAACTCTCGATTCCTACCCTGTCAAGGTAGTGTCATAGCCGCTAGACCACCGGCCCTTTTCTCTCGATTAATTTGTCCAGCAAAGCTTTTATCTTATGTATGTTCGGAGCCTTTTTAATTGTTACCTCAGCCTCTTCCTCTATTCCTCCCATAGAATATAGTCTTATAGTTCCGACGTTGAAAATCCTATCCATTGCAGTCTGACTTAGGCTATAGTTAGATATCTTCTCCCAGTTTATGGAATCTTCTTTTATGTTAAAAATTCCTCTTCTTTCGATTACCCTAAAATTCGTTATATAATAAGTGTCAATTTTCCTTAAAAGTCCAATTACTAATGCAAAAACTATGCCTATGAAAGGTATTAAAAGAGTATAGAGATTATAATCCTTTGAGATAGTTAATCCAATTTTTATTATTTCAAATGCAGAAAGAACTACAATAACACCAATTATAATAATTGCAAAAGCTATCAAGTACCATTTTAAATAAGCTAATCTTGTTGGTCTGAAAATTAAATAAGTTTGTTCTGGCATACTAAATGTTTAATTTCTTTTTAAATAAATTAGTGCGCCGACCGGGATTTGAACCCGGCTTATGAGCTATTTCCATTAATTGGGAAGCTCATGTCCTAGCCAGGCTAGACTACCGGCGCATAAGAATAATTGTTAAGAAACAGTTATATTTTTACAAGTCTTTCTAATCTCTTCTTGTCGTTAAAACTTATAACTTCTACATTTAAGGTTGCTAATTCCTTCTTTACCTTTTCATCCAAAGCTTCCATATCTACAACCAAAACAAAATCAAACCTTTTCTTTTTTGCATCCTGCAGAAGTCTTTCAGGTCCTTCATACTTTCCAGCAAACCCCCAAGCCTCTGCAATGCTTTGCATTTTACTAATTCTTATTTGATCTGCACCAACAGTAAATATAGCCATCATACAAATCAGATGTTAAAAATTCCGCCCATTCCCTCAGCTGCAGCCTCTTCCTCTTTTTTTATTGCATTTCTAGCTTTTTCTATATCTTCTTTTTTTGCCTCAGATACAAAGTCTTTTATAAGTTCTTTACACTTATTAACTCCTGCGTCATCACCGCTTATCAAAAAGAAACTACCATCATAACTAAGTCCTAATGCTCTTGCATCCCTAAGAGTTATGCTTTGCTTAGCTGCAACATCAAAGTCTTTCTTTAAAGTTTCCTCTGCTTTTCTAACATTCTCTTTCTTTACGAAGGTTATCCATTCCATAAGATCACCCATTATTATAGATAATTTTTCAACTGATACATTAATAAACTTGTAGTTGATAGTGTTTTAGAACTCTACTAAGATAATAATTTTATAATTGCTTTATTTAATATCTTTATATGTATATCTTAAATGTCTATTCAAATCTCCTAAAAAGTAGAATTATAACAAAAACCCCGTTGATACTATCTCACATAGTTACTTCTTTATGCAACTGTAAATGCAAAACATGCGACATATGGAAAAAATCTTCTGAATATAAAAATGACTTATCTAAAGAAGAAATTTTTAAAATGCTTGAAGATGCTAGGGAGGCGGGCTTCATAGCCTATAGCGCATGGGGCGGAGAACCGCTTCTTCGACAAGACTTGCCAGAAATATTAAAGCATGCAAAGGAGCAAAATCTTATAACATCAATGATTACAAATGGCTTCTTATTAAAAGATAGGTGCTCTGAGGTAACGCCTTACCTTGATTACATCATAGTGTCTATAGATTCAAACGACGACCTTCATGATAAAATGCGTGGCGTTAATGGAATAAGGGAAAAAGCCATAGAAGGGATTAATATTTGTAAGGAGAGTAAAACAAGAGTTATAATAAATAGTGTTATAAGCAAGCTTAATCTAGACAAAATAGACGGCCTGTTGAGACTTTCTAAAGAATTAAACGTTTCGATAACCTTTGAACCGATGCAAATAATTAAAGGATATAACGAAAATCTAAAGCCCTCTGAAGAAGAAATAAAAAAAGCATTCTACAAAATCATACAGTCCAAAAAATCTGGCTTTCGCATAGGTAACTCTTATCAGTATCTAAATAACTTTTACAAACAAAAAGATTATACCTGTCATGCACCCAAGGTTTACATAACCGTAGATGCCCACGGGAATGTAATTTCATGTTTGGACAAGAATTGGGGTAACATAAAGGATAAAAGCTTTAAGAAAATTTTCAGCGGTAACGAATTCAAGAATTTCTGTAAAGGTGCTGAAAACTGTCATATCTGTGATGTTTCATGTGTTATTGAAACTTCCGTTGCTTACTCTATGAATCCCATGTTTTTCATAGACAAATTTAGAAACTTATTATAAAGAGATTCAAGCCCTAGGCCGGATTTGAACCGGCGACCTTCTGTTTTCTTGCCTTGATACGAGATTCGTCTTTACATCAGACGCTCTACCAAGCTGAGCCACTAGGGCATAATAGTATAAAACAATTGAAAATTATATAAGTTTTATGAAGGAAGCTATGTTCTACAAGAAATTAAAGGATGCAATAAAATGCGAAACTTGCGCTAGAGGATGCGTCATAGCAGAAGGTCAACTTGGATTCTGTAGGGTTAGAAAGAATATCAAGGGAAAGCTATATTCACTGACCTATGGAAGGCTTTGCTCAGTTGCGGTTGATCCGATAGAGAAGAAACCTTTGTATATGTTTGCTCCAGGCTCACATACTTTATCGATTTCTACCGTAGGATGCACGTTTAATTGCAAGTTCTGTTGCAACTACGAAATATCTCAGGAGTGGAGAGAAATAACAGGAGAAGAATATACGCCTAAAGCTGTTGTAGATTTGGCAAAAAGCTACAATTGTGAAGGAATCTCTTACACTTATACTGAGCCGACAGTACAGCTTGAGTTTGCTTATGACACTGCTAAAGTCGCATCAGAAAAAGGTCTATACAACATGTTTGTTACTAATGGTTACACAGCTCCAGAAGCAATAAAAGAAATTTCAAAATATCTGAGTGCTGTGACAGTAGACTTCAAAGGTTCTGCTAATCCAGAGTTTTATAAAAAATTTTCTCTAGTGCCGAAGGTCGAACCTGTTTTTGATGCTCTGCTAGCATACAAACAAAACAAAGTTTATACCGAGGTAACTGACCTGTTGATCCCTAAGGTTGGAGATAACTTAGACGACTTGAAAAAACTTTGCAAATGGATTGTAGACAACCTTGATGATGAAACCCCCTTTCATATACTCCAGTTCTTTCCAACATTTAAGATGCTAGATTTGCCTAGAACTTCTTTAATAACTTTAGAAAAAGCTTATGATATCGCAAAGAAAGAGGGTTTGAAGTATGTTTACTTGGGCAATGTCAGCCACAAAGCAGAGAGTACGTACTGTCCAGTTTGTGGTACTTTGGCAATAGAAAGGACTATACTGGGGGTTACTAAATTTTCTTTAAAGAAAGATTTGAAATGCTTGAAGTGTGGAAATAAGATTCCTATATTTGGAACAAAATGGATTCCAGAAAAGCTATGGAAGTAATTTAAAAGATTTTTAGTTTGTTTTCCATTCTAAAGTACCATTTTAATATTTCTACAAACCAAGGAGTAAAAATCTCAGGTTTTTCATCTATTAACTTTTTTAGTTCGTTTATTTTAAAGAATTTTATTTCAGTTATCTCTTTGTTAGGTTTAATCTTTCCATCATAAATACATTCAAAAAGTTTGCACACATGATAGTCTTTAGGGCCATAGGGCATTTTAAAATGAAGAACTAATTTAATTTTTGTAGCCTCTATTCCTAGCTCTTCCTCTAATTCTCTCAAAGCAGCTTTTTCATAGTCTTCTCCAAAGCTAACCTGACCTGAGACAGAACAGTCATAAGTATTCGGGTATTTATCTTTTTCTGGAGAGCGTAATTGAACAATCAACTCTCCTTTACTATTAAAAACAAAGACATGTATTCCTCTGTGCCAAAGGGTTGAGGAATGAACTATTTTCCTTTCTTCTCCTTTAATTAAATTATCATTCTCATCTACAACAGCAACTAATTCGGTCATAATCTGTCCTGTTGCTTTTTATAAAGTAATATGGGGTAAATATCGCTTGTTAATTGATTTTCTTTAATTCCAAGAGATTCGAAAGCTTTTATCACTTCTCTTAAAACACTACCATTCTGATCTTTAGAATTAGAAATTTTTTCTATTTCAGTCCAGTCTCCTAAACCCCTTACCTTGTCAGCACAAACTGTTAGACCTCTGAGTGAATATTCCTCTCTTTGACAATCTACAATTACTTTAGGCTTTCCTATGCTATCATTTAAAATCTTTAGGGCTGTTACTGCGTCTACAGGAGTTTCAGTTTCTTCTACCTCACCATCATCAACTATTCTTTTCAAACTTAATCTTTGAATGGGTCTTGGTGGGGAAGGATAGGTTAATTGAAGGTTCCTAACTCTTAGAAATGGATTTAAAGTAAAATATGTGTCAGAACCACCGTAAACTCTTTCTAATCTAGCATCTGAAGGTAATCTGTCTTTTAGTTTTAGATTAACTCTTCTTTCAATCTCATAATGCATAAAAATCATTAGATATTTATTATAGTTCCAAATCTTTCCCCGCTTAAAGCCTTTGCGATGTTTCCATGAGTTAAAGCATTTACAATCTGAGATTCTATTCCAATCTCTAGCAATTCAGAAACTTTTTTGAACATGCCTCCTGTAACATCGGTTGCGGTAGAGCCGGTTAACCATTCTTTAACTTTGTCTATGTTTTTAGAATTTATTTCAGTTATTAACTTTGCATCATCATTTTTGTTTGGGTCTGAGGTAAAGACTCCATCAACATTTGTTCCATGTATAATTTTTTTTGCGTTTAACTTAACTGCTAGATAAGGGGCTATTTCATCGCCTGACAGAATAGAGCATTTTTGGATTTCATCATAAGCCGGAACACCATAAAGGACTGGAACCATTCCTATCTTCACTAAACCTTCTATTGTAGAAGTGTCCATATGAGCCAACTTTCCGGATTTCATGATAGCGAAAGCTGATGCTTGGCAAGGAAATGCGGGAATTTCTTCATCTATCAAGTATTTTGTAACTATGCAGTTGCATTCATTCTGCAATCTCTGAGTTTCTGCAAAGTCTCCTAATTGACTTTCTGTCTTTATACCTTTGTCAATTCCAGTTCTTTTAACAATTACATGGCCATAAGAACCTACTCCATGTACTATTATCAAAGGCATTTTAATTTTGTTATAAACAGAAGCAATTTCGTTTGATATTCTTTTCAAATTATCGTAATTCATTTTAGGAGTCTGACTAAATTTGTCTGTTATTACAGACCCACCGATCTTTAATACTATTAAATCTTTCATTTTAATCCCAATCAGCTTCCGAAACAGGATGTAGTTTTTCTGTCATGCTATAACACTATATTTTACTTAGGAATCAAAAGCTTTTTAACCTTTGTTTTCAACCGATTAGAGACGAATTTTTAATATCCTTGCAATATCGTCATTTGAACTAAAAAACATCCATCTTCTTCTTTTAACAATTTTCAAGAGATTTTTATTAGGATTTAATGCTATAGGATATTTTACCTTTGAAAGAATTGACATATCCTGTTCAGTATCTCCGAATCCAAAAGATTTATTCAAATCAATTTTATTTTGTCTTATTATTTTTTTCAGTACAACATCTTTAGTTTCTTTTATTATCATATTCTTTTTCATTTTTCCAGTATAAACCCCATTCTTTATCTCTAATTCACTTCCATAGGTCAAATCAAAATTAAATACTTTTCCAACAAGGCTAACAACCTCTATTGGTGAGCCACTTATTCCAACAGTCATTCCATATCTTTTCATTAATTTTACCAAATCTCTTGTATAAGGTTGAATTATTCTTTCTAAATAAACTTTAACGAATTTTCTTGCTTCATTTTTTATGTCTCTTTCTTCTAGGTCTTTCATGCCCTTTGAATAGACTATAGGAACCTCCAAAGCCATTTTTCTGTATGTTATTTTACCCTCTTTATACCCATTAATCCAATTTTCCATTTCTAAAAACAACTTTTTATCAAAAACACCCCTTTCTGATAACTGTTTTGGAAATTCGGATATCATAAATCCCTTGACTAAGGTTCCATCTATGTCAAAGAAAGATGCCTTCATTTAACCAACTATGACCTTCTCTCCGTCTATTCTAACTTTGTCTCCATTCTTAATTTCTTTTATATTAATTTTGTCAACACAAGTTACGTCTGATATTATTGCGCCAACAGCGACTATCGGTTCGCATTCTTCATTTATTATTGCAATTGGAGCTACACCATTCTTTTTCATTCTATACAAGACATAAGAACCTACAGTAGAGCCCTTCCCTGTAGGAAAAATCAATATTTTTCCACTGATATTTTTCCCTTCCAAAGGATGTCCTTTCTCAATGACTAAACCGCTGTTAGGATCTACACCTCCAAAGAATCCTATTGGTTGATTAGAAACGATAGCCTCGCCTTCAACATTCCCATATTTTATAATTCTTCCTTCAAGTATCATTCCCATCTACCTTTAATAGCTGCGTTTATACACTGCTCTAGAGAGCCAAATCTTACATTTAACTTTGAGTGAGTGGGAGCATAGAAAGCAGCTTTACCAGAATTCGTTGCAAGATTTTTAAAACCAAAATCCTCAACTGGTGCAACCACCAAGCAAGTATCATTTAAAACCTTTCCTCCACTCTGCTCTATGATTTTAACATAATCTCTTGCCCTTTCGCTAACGTTCCTAGAGGTAGTTACCCACAATTCTGCTTTAACTGTTTTACCTTTAACAAGTTCTGCAATTCTTTTTAGCTCTTCTATAGAGGCATGAGGACAACCTATGCTCACAAAATCTATCTCACTTACATCAGAGTTCAAAGAATCATAACCTTCTTTCAGGCTATCTATTGCTATCTTTTCAGCAGAATCATTTATCATGTTTTTCATCTTAGCTTCTGGGGTGATTTTATCTATGTGAAACAAAGCCACTGCACCACTGGCGGCCATAGAAGCTCCTAGAACTTTCAGGTTATCCTGATTAGAGTCCTTAATTCCTAAAATATATGGAACCTTATTTTTTACAACCTTTCCAATCATGTTTCCAAGGGCTCCAAAATCCGAAAAATCATTAACCTCGCAGGTGACGTTAAAAACAAAATCTGCCTTGCGATTTTCATTTAAATGAAAGCCATAGCAGGCTGTTCTTCCACATATAGCAGCAGCCAAGGCAGACGGACCACCTTCCCTATTGGTTCTGGCGCCTATAACAGAATTTGAAAAAGCTACAGCAGATGACTCGCTCCAAGCAATATGCTCCCCAAACTTTGGTAAATTGCCAATTAAGTAAGGAGTACAAGAGCAAACTGGAGCAATTCCCATTTTCTTAAAAGCGTCGATAACCATTAACTGTTTTTTTGCAAATTCTTCCTTGAACCCTAATTTTTTCCAGTTTTCTAGATCCATACCGGCTGGATTCAAGGTTGTTCTAACAGAAACTCTACCACCTTTTCTTGCCCACTCCTCCAGAAATTCTATTCCAGCATCTCCTAGATTTTTATAACTTACTCCAGCAACCTGAACGCTTTTTACTTGGACAAGCTTTTCTGCGTTGTATATCTTACCAAGAGCAACTACAATTTCCATTGCCTTCTGTATTCCTTCTCCTTTCCCACCGACGAACATTTCTTCCTCTTCTTTCGTTAAGAACATAGAATCACAGATATTTTTTCAAGTCTATTTTTCCATAACTCTCCTTCTTAAACCCTTTATCCTTCTTGTCAAAAGGAATGGTTGCGTCAATTCCTGCTTTGCATGTCTTTGCCTTTTTACCTTCAGTCAAGTCACCAGAGGGATCTAAAGAAGAACCTGGTTGATTTGACATAACCAAGGCATTTTTATCTGCTTGAAATCTTGTAGCTATTGCCCATTCAACCTCATTCAGATCATATATGTTAATATCGTCATCAACTACCACACAATGCTTTAATGAGCCATGTCCTTTAAACGCAGCTTTCAGGGCTTTTCTTCCATCGTCCTCATTTTGCTTTGTTATTTGGACTATTGCATGTAACCAAGACGTTCCTCCGGGCGTTATTAAAACATTTTTGCACTTGCAAACTTTATTTACCTCGTAAAAAATGGTCGGTTCTCTTGGCATGCCCATCAAAAGTTTATGCTCACCTTTACCTGGTAGCAGAGCATGAAATATGGCATCTTTCCTGTGAGTTATTTTTTTAATTTCTATCACAGGTTGTTCTCTAATCTTATCGTAAGTTTCTGTTAAATCAAGGAAAGGACCTTCTTTAACTTTTTCTCTAGTTATTCTACCCTCAAGAACAAATTCTGAGTCTGTTGGAACTTCTATATCAATAGTCTTGCATTTAACCAGTCTAGTTTCTTCTAGAGCATTTGCCATTCCCAACTCATCAACACCCATTGGCAATGAAGTGGCACCCGCCAGTAAAACAGGAATAGAATTACCTATACAAATAGCAATATCAAGTTCTCCTGCTTTTTTCAAAGCTGTGTCAGTTCCTCGATTTTCAACTATTCTTGCAGCAAAATGGTTTTTGTCTAAAAGCATCAATCTATGGAAGCTAGAGTTTCTTATCCCTGTTTCAGGATCTTTTATTATGCAAACTGCCGAAGCGATATATCTTCCTCCATCCTTTGGCATGTATTTTAGAATAGGTAATTTAGTCAAGTCAACAGGTTCTTCAACTTCCTGACAAAGTCCCTCCTCTATAATTTCTGGTTCTTTAAGATTATTTATAGCAGAAGTCAACCTCTCTAATAATTGTTCCTTTTTAATGCCTAAGGCAGATGCTACTAAATCTCTAGAGGAGACTATGTTTCCTATAACACGAAAATTTGAGTTCTTAACATTTTCGAAAAGTACTACTTTGCCGTCTAGAGCAGCAAGGATGTTAGCAATTTCAAAATCAGTTGAAACTTCTTTGCTTATTTTAGTTAAATTATTTTTTATTTCTAGATTTTCTATAAAGTTTCTAAGGCTCATAAAAATTTTACTCCTTCTACTCCTATTTTAGATTGGAAAGAATTAAAACCATTGTTTTTATAGATTTTTATCAAGTCATCTGCTTGTTTCTTGCCTTTTGCTAGGACAATACAACACCCTCCACCCCATCCGCCAGTTGGTTTTGCTCCTAAAGCTTTGTTCTTAATTGCAATTTCAATTATTCTATCCAATTTTTGCGTAGATATGTTAAGTTTCTTTAACTCTAAGTAGTATTCTAGCATTAATTCCCCCATTAGTTTTAAATTTTGTTCTTTCAAGGCATCTAAAGACTGAATGGAAATTTCTTCTAGTCTTTCTAAAATTTGATTAACAAATTTTTGATTCTCTTCTTTCTGGCTTCTAACATAAGGTACAGTTTCCCCTGTTTTAGCAGACTCACCGCTATCTACGAAAATCAAAGGCAACTCAAAATTAATATTTAGAGGGTCTATTCCTTCAGACTTTCTATACTTTATATATCCACCATAAGTTACAATAGAATTGTCTATACCAGAGGGCGTTCCTCCATGAGCAACTACATCACCTTCATAAGCAAAGTCTGAGATTTCCTTCTTAGAAAGGTTCTTGCCTAAAAACTTTGAGACTGCTAAAGCTATTGCAGAAAAGGCTGAAGATCCAGAACCTAAATTCTTTGGTATCTCTGAGTCATCAGTTATTTTTACTGGTTTAAAACCGTATTTCTTCATCAAACTTGCTATTACGAAAAAAGGGGCGCTTAACTTCTCATTTTTTTGTATTTCTTTTATTTCATCAAACTTTTTGTTCTTTTTTAACTCATCAACAATATCAAAGAGCTTGAAAAATTCATTTTCTGTTAAAGATTTTTTCAAGTATAAATTCTTTATTTCTAGATTAACTTTATTTTCTTCGTTAGAAGTTACGGTGACAAAACATCTCTTTCCAATACTAGCAGCAATTCCTATCTTATCGTAAACAACAGCATGCTCCCCAAACAAAATAACCTTACCCGGAGCCGAAGTTTCGATATGCATGTTATAACCAATTTCAATCTTGGTTGTTCTCCTCTTAATCGAAGTCTATATCTTTCTTTTCATTATAAAGAAGTCTATCGCTGATTCAAACATCTCTTTGTTTTTTATGTTAGGAAAGTTTTTATGGAACTTTTCTTTAGCCTCTTTTGCAAACTCTTCTGCTTTCTTCTCAGCATAATCTATAGAACCATATTTCTTCATCATATCAATGATATATTTCACTTCATCTGCTGTTTTATCTTTTCTTTCTTTCTTCATTATTTTAATGATATCGTCATGATCTTTTCCCTTAGAGTTGTTTATAAGATGTATTAACATAAGGGTCCTTTTGCCTTCAAAGATGTCTCCGCCTATTTCTTTTCCATATACTGAACATTCGCCTGTAACATTTAGCAAATCATCCCTTATTTGGAATCCCTTGCCCATTGGAATCGCAAATTCGCTGATTTTTTCAAGAGTTTCATCATTCTGTTCAGCTATTATTGCCCCCAGCCTTAAAGGTCCATTTATAGTATATTCACACGTCTTTCCAAAAACTATATCTTCGTAATCTTTGTCTGTTAGTCCCTCTAAACTCCTCTTGAATGTGGTATACATTTCTATATGTTGACCTGTTGCAGTTATTTCAAGGAATCTTTCAAATTCTTTTAACACTCTGAAAGTAGTCTTCTCATCAAGAATTTGTCTGTTATCTATCAATATCTTCCACATGATTATATGTATCATATCTCCAGCATTGACTGCAAAATAATCGCCATAAATCTTATGTAAAGTCGGCTTACCTCTCCTTTCATCAGAATTGTCTACCCAATCATCATGAACCAACAACCAATCTTCAGACATTTGCATTGCGGCTGCTGTTTTAACTGCCTTTTTAGCATCGCCGCCAAAACCTTCACATGAAAGCAATATTAGGCCGCCTCTTCCATATTTACCTTGACGTATCGAATAATCGTTAACCATCTCAGCAAATCCATATGGGGCATCTTTCAACAGATATTTTTGAACCTCTTCCCATATGATTGGTTTCTTCTCTGCTAAAAATTGTTTGAAATCAGCCATAAATAAAGAATTAGCATAAAGATTTATAAACGTAACCACGTCAGTTTGTTAACATTTTTATCTTTTAGAAGGATAAACTAATCTTATGAAACTCGAGAAAATACAAGAAGGTAAAATAATTTTTTTTGCTCCTAAAGGTAGAATATATGATGCTTCTGTTTTCTATAATCCTGAAGGCGAGCTAAATAGAGACCTATCTATCTCAGCTTTACAGACATTTCAGAAAGAATTCAAGAGCAAAATAACCGTCTGCGACGCGCTAGCAGCAACAGGAATAAGAGGACTTCGATACGCCAAAGAAGTTTCTGGAATAAGAAGGGTTATTTTAAATGATAAAAATCCATTAGCAATAAAATTAATTAAAAAAAATATAAAAGAAAATAAGCTTAAGAATTGCTTATCAAGCAAAGAAGAAGCTAATCTTTTACTTAGAAAAAATGTATTTGTTGCTATTGATTTAGATCCATTCGGAAGTCCTAACATCTATATGGATAGTGCTGCAAGGTCAATATATCACAAAGGCTTCCTGGCGGTAACGGCAACTGATCAAGCGGCTCTTGCTGGAACTTATCCTGACGCTTGTCTAAGGAAATATGGCATTAAAACAATAAAAACTGAATTCTACAACGAGTTGGGAATAAGAATATTGATTTCCTTTATCATTCTAACTATGTCAAGATATGACAGAGCTTTTATTCCTTTACTATCATTTTCTGATAAGCATTACTATAGAGTTTTTGGTAGAATAGAGCATGCAGGAAAAATTTCTAATTTGTTGAAGCAATTCAAATATGTTTCTTATTGCTCATGCGGAAATAGAGAAGAAGAAATAAAAGAAAGATGTTCTTGCGGAAGAAATTTTAAATTAATTGGTCCGATTTATTTAGGAAAAATATCAGATAAAAACTTCTGTAAAAAAGTTTTATTGAATATTAAAAAAAGAAAATTTAAGCTTCAAAAAGAAGAGACAAAGCTTTTGAAACTTCTTATAGACGAAGCTGATATGCCTGCTTTCTATTTCGATTTGCATTTAATATCAAAGATTCTAAAAAAACAACCTCCAAGAATTGAGAACTTGATTAAAGAGTTAAAATCTAAAGGGTTTAAAGTTTCTAGAACTCATTTCTCTCCTACTGCGATAAAAACAAATGCAGATATTAAATCTTTATTACTTAGCTTCAAAGCTTAGAAACCTTCTTAGATTTTTTAAGAAAAAGCTTCTCTCTTTTATAACTTCATTTCTTCTAATCGTATCTACTACTTTTTCACCAACTTTGCTTATTTTATAATAATTTCCTTTTGAATGTATAAGAGAAGTTTTCTTAAGATTTTTAAGTCCCTTTTTCAAAAATATATCATCAAGTTTGCTTGTGAAAATTAATTCAGAAATATGATGGAATTCTCTATCGTTTCTATCCCTTAAACCTGTTAGTACTAGAAAATCATTGATTCTCAATAAATGTGTTTCATTTTCTAAAATAACTTTCCAGAAATTACTTTTTTCATTAAAAGTTATTTTCATATTACCACAATCATTTTGCGGTAATTTTTGGCTTTAATTTTGCATATATTGAACACTTTCCAACCTTTGGCCAAAAGCATAACGGCCCTAAACAAGTCTTTGTTCCTTTGTAATAGTAGCAGACTTTAACTACATCCCCCATTCTAATAACAGTTGGCCTTTGAGGCTTTAGTTTTCTGAACACATATTCACCTTTTGGAAATTGAAACACATTTTCACCTTTATCACTATAACGTAATAATAATATGGATAGAAAGATATTTAAAACTATCACTATATAGTGATAATTATTTAAGCTTTTCGGAATTTAAAAAGATATTTTTATTTAGTTAAAATCTCTTCGTTGGTCCCGAAACAAACAGTCTAAATCTAATATCATCGTTTTCCAGTTCTTCCATTATCCTTTTTATAATAGAGTTTGCTGGATCGGGCATTAATTTTATTCTGTTTTTTACATCATCAAAGCTAGTAAAAGGGCCTTTTTTCCTTTCATCAATTATATCCCATAAATGCTTTTTTCCTATTCCTGGAAGAAGCTCTAATTGATGTAGTCTTGTGGAGATGGGTTGAGACTTGTTGAAAAAGTCCACAAACCTAGGCTCATTCTCTTTTACGAGCTTTTCAACCACAAAGGGTAGTTCAGACTTGGCGAACGATGTTAGCTCATTAACATTTATTCTCCTCTTTATGTGGTCTATCTTGTCCCTTTTTGCCTCTCCAATATAAGTCTTATCTCCAGATTTGAGAATAATATCTTTCTTTACAACTACCTCTAATAAGGAAAAGTATTTATCGCCTATAACTTGGGCTATCGGTTCCTGCCTTCCGGTTGAGTGACCTCTCGGAAGGAAATCTAGTACTATTACATTGTCGTCTCTCAGAAATTGCATATCAATCAACTATATTTTTTGATTATTTCCAAAATTTTGTTTATTTCATCCTCTTTTAAGCTAAATTTTTCTCTTGAAAATATCATCCTTAGCTCGTCGGGGTTTTTAGGTAGAAAATTTAGAATCTGAACCAAGGTTTCCTGAGACATTCTTAGAACGCTTGAGAGTTCTTCAGATAGATTTTTTGCATCTTCAGGCTTTAGCTTGGTAAATTTGTTCAAATGCTCTAAAGCAAGCTTCTGCTCATAGTTGAGCTCTTTTCTCTTCTCACGACTAGATAAAATTTCCTTTGCTTCTGTCATGCTTACAGGCTTTGTCTCATTAACCTTCATAAAATCACTTTATAATTAGAATTTGAAAGTTTAAAAATTAAGGTGTTTTTTCCTAACGCTTAGACCTGGTTGGACTATTCTTCTGGTTCTAGCGCAACTAGGGCAAATGTATATTTTTTGTGAAAAGGTATGAATTTGATATCTGGGTATCTGCTTCATTAAGGCAGGATCATTTATCCTAAATCCTCTATACTTTACAAAGGCTTTCCATCTAGGGACTTGCCTCTTACAATAGGAACATGTAACAAATCCCTCACTCCCTCTTCCCTTTGTATGGGCATATTTTCTTCTATAGGGTGCAGTGCTTATTGGCATTTTATTTTATTGAACTTCACAGTTTATAAATCAATTAAATATATTTAATTTTATGGAGAAGTTCGAATTCGTTGATATAACCACTGCGGACGTTGCTTTTGTTGCCTACGGTAAGAGTTTGGATGAGCTGTTTAGCAATGCGGCTTTAGCTATGTTTGAAATAATGATAAATACCAAGCAGGTAAAGTCAAAAGTAAAAAAGAAAGTAAGAACAAATGGTAATGACCTAGAATCTTTGATGTTTAACTGGCTGAACGCATTGCTTGTGTATGTAGATGGAAATAACCTCGCATTCAATAAGTTTAAGGTTAAGGTAAACGAGAAAAGGCTTAGCTTAACAGCAGAATGTAGAGGAGAAAAGATAGATAGTAAAAAGCATGAATTAAGAACTGTTGTAAAAGCAGCTACCTACCACAAACTTGAGGTAAAGAAGGAAAATAATTACTGGAAGTCAAAGGTTATAGTTGACATTTAAGTATAAAAGAATCAAATTAGTTCCATGAACATAAAAAAAGCAATAGTATCTGCAATAATTCTATATGCAGTTATGTTCTTAGTGGCTTCGGCTTTGCTTTCCACAATAGGACAAAATGATACAATATTTGGTTCAATTCTGGTTGTTATTTCAGTTATACTAACATTCTTGATATCTAGGGAGTATTATTTCAAAGGAGTTAAAATAAGCAGTCCTATCAAAGAAGGTCTTATGTTTGGAATAGTTCTGGTTGTAGTAGCAGTTTTAATAGATATACCAGTAATGGTCTATGGTTTTGCGTCTCAATATGGTTGGAGTTATTTCATGTTTTGGCATTTACAACTTGGGTACCTATTGACACTAATAATACCTATACTAGTGGCATACAGGATGAAATAAAAGCTTATTTCGTTAATTCTTCAACCTCTTTTTTACCCTTTTCTAGTTCCATTTCTTGTTCTTTGTCGTATTTTAGGAGCAATGTTTCAAATTCACCAGCATGAGTTTTTTCTTCTTTAGCTATATCCATGAAAACTTCTTTAATGTCTTCTCTTTCAGACATAGCAGCCAATTGCTCGTAAAGGTTTATAGCATCCAGCTCAGCTATCATTCCAATTCTTAGTATTTCTCTGTCCAAATCTTCTTTTTTTACCTTATTGAGATTTGTAGGTATTTGCGACATCATTTTTATAACCTCCTATTTTAGCAAATCTTCTAATCTTTTGTTTATTTGATCCCAGTTTACTATGTTCCAAAATGCTTCTATAAACTTGGCTCTTTCGTTCTTGTAATCTATATAGTAAGCATGTTCGAAGACATCTAGAATCATTAGAATTTTGAAGGTGGGATAGACGTTGAAATTATGCTTTTCTATCTGCATTATTATCGGTCTGTTGGTTTGCTTACAGAAAGTTAGTGCTGCCCATCCAGATCCTTCCACGCTAACGGCAGTTTGAGTGAATTCTTTCTTAAATCTCTCAAAACTCCCAAACTCTTTTTCTATCACATCGCTTATTGTTCCAGTTGGTCTAAGACTAGCCTGACTGGGAGGTGAAAGATTATTCCAAAACAAAGAATGTAGAATGTGACCTCCTATGTTAAATGAAAGTTCCTTTAAAGTAGATTTCATATCCAAGTCAGTTCCTTCTATTCTTGCTTTTTCTAATTTCTCAAAGATAGCATTAGCACCGTTAACATAAGCCTGATGATGTTTTTGATGATGTATCATCAACTGGGTTTCTGAGATGTACGGATATAGTGCGTTGTATTCGTAAGGTAATTTAGGAAGAATGTAAAGTTTATTTTCCATGACTATAACTTATAATCTGACTTTTTTATATCTTTTCATGAGCAAGGAATTCGAAACAACGCTAACGCTAGAAAAAGCCATTGCAGCCCCTGCTATCATGGGGTTAAGCAAGAACCCAGTAAATGGGTATAAAATACCTGCTGCAACTGGTATACCTATTGAGTTGTAGAAGAAGGCCCAGAACAGGTTTTGCTTTATCTTTCTTACAGTATAATTGCTTAGATATATAGCTGTTACAACATCTCTCAAGTCACTCTTCATTAGAACAATCTGACCAGTTTCTAGTGCAACATCAGTTCCAGCTCCTATTGCAATTCCTACATCAGCCATTGCCAGAGCTGGTGCGTCGTTAATACCATCACCAACCATTGCAACAATCTTGCCTTTTTTCTGCAGCTTTGTTATTTCTTTTTCTTTATCTTCAGGAAGAACCTCTGCCAGAACACTGTCTATACCCAATTGACTAGCTATTGCGTCAGCAGTTTTTTTGTTATCTCCTGTTATCATAACAATTTCCTTACCCATTCTCTGTAACTTGCCTATCACCTTACTAGAAAATTCCTTTATAGTGTCTGCAACAGCTATCAAACCGACTATTTTTTTGTTCAGCGCAAGAATCATTACAGTCTTGCCTTGACTTTCCATCAAGTTTATTTTATCTTCTATTCCATCAGTTTTTATTCTATATTTTTTCATAAGTTTCCTATTGCCAAAAAGGATAGTTTTATTATACCTTGCCATAATGCCATGTCCAGGTATTGCTTTGAAGAACTTTGGATTTTGAACTTTAATTTTTAATTCATTTGATTTGTTGAGGATCGCCTCTGCAAGAGGATGTTCAGAATTTTTCTCTGCTATGGCAGCAAATTTTAAAATCTCCTTTTTATCAATATCGTCGACTTCGACTATATCAGTAACTTCTGGTTTTCCTTTTGTTAATGTTCCGGTTTTATCAAACACTATAGTTGTTATCTTATGTACGTTTTCTAAAGCTTCAGCACTCTTGATTAAGATGCCATTTTCCGCACCCTTCCCTGTACCTACCATTATAGCAGTAGGCGTAGCTAAACCCAGAGCACAGGGGCATGCTATAATCAATACTGCTATAAAGATGTTAAGAGAAAAGATGAAATCTTGCCCAGCTATCATATACCAAAATAGGAAGGATACAATAGCAGCAATAATTACAAATGGGACAAAATAACTACTCACCTTGTCTGCCATTCTTTGTATGGGTGCCTTGCTTCCTTGTGCTTCCTCTACAAGCTTTATAATCTGATTAAGAACCATTTCCTTGCCTATTTTCGTTGCTTTGAACTTGAAGGAGCCATGCTTATTGATGGTAGCACCTATCACCTTATCTCCTTTTTTCTTTTCTACAGGTATACTCTCTCCAGTTATCATAGATTCGTCGACAGAAGAAACTCCTTCAACAACTATTCCGTCAACAGGAATTTTTTGACCAGGCTTTACTCTAATAACATCTCCGACTATGACTTCTTCGATTGAAACTTCCAGATCCTTTCCATTTCTAATGACAGTCGCTGTTTTCGGTTGCAGACCAATTAGTTTTTTGATTGCCTCTGATGCCTTGCCTTTTGTTACTGCTTCAAGCCATTCTCCAAGAGTAATAAACGTTATTAAGACAGCAGATGTGTCAAAATATGCATAGCTACCGAAATTAGGAATCAAAGTTACTAGTGCACTATAAAAATAAGCAGCAGATGTTCCTACAGCAACTAATGTATCCATGCTCGCCGTTCTCGCCTTTAATGCAAAGTACGCTCCTTTATAGAACATATAGCCGACATAGAACTGCACCGGCGTTGTAAGAATAAGCAAGATAAAGTTTTGATACGGTAGCATTATGTTGAATATCTCTGGAAAGGATAGGACAAATATAGGTATAGTCAAAATCAAAGATGTTATGAACATTTTTTTCATATGTCTAATCTCATGCTCTCTTTCCATCTTTTCTTTGTCTATATGCTCATGGGCATGCTCTTTAATGACTCTATAACCTAATTTTTCAATTGCTTTAGCTATATCATCTTCATTTATTTTATTTTCGTCAAACTCTATAGTCGCTTTCTCATTTGCGAAGTTAACATTCGCATTAGATACTCCCTTTAATTTCTTAAGCCTAGATTCTATATTTCTTGCGCAAGAATCGCAATGCATTCCAGAAATAGGAATTATTATTTTTTTCATATAGCTAATTTATTCTCCTTAACCTTAGATAAATATTCCTGCACCTTCTGAAACAGAATTCCTTATCACTATCCCCAAAACCATTTTATCTTCCCCCACATCCACATCCGCAGCTGTCATTCGAGCCGCAATTTCCGCCAAATGTCTGTTGATTTTGAGTTGATTGATTATTTAATGCTAAGGCTTGAATGGAATCTTCACTTAAAACAGTAGCTTTATACGTCTTGAAAACTTCTAGTGCAAGTATTTGTTGTTTTGATGTTTTTGAAGGATCGTATTTTACATCAAAGATGTTAGGTAAGCTGAATTGTACACTCGTTACGCCATCTATTGTTTTTAATTCGCTTGATATCAGTGTTGCGTGACCTGAACATGGAATATCGACTTGAAGTTTTAATGAAGATAGCGTATTAATTCCGCTATTATTTACTACTCCTATAAAATTTCCTGTCGACGTTTGTGCAAAGGAAACGTTTGCAAGTAGTGGAAATATCACCAAAAAAAGCAGCAAGTTGACTCCTATTGTTGAACCGTACATTGTTGAAAGATACTTCCATTTTCTTTTGGCACCTGATAAGGAAAGCAAACCACTTTTTCTAAGATAAAGAGCTGAAGAAAGAGTTGCAAACCCCAATGATAATAAAACTAATATGTGAAAGAAATACGGATTTAATAAGAAAGGTTTAAAGAACTGGGTAAGTACAGTAACTCCTAGTACAGAACCTATTATAAATGCTATACAACCTATATGTGGTATAAGACCATAAGTTATTCCTTGTAACAATCTCTTCTTTTTACCTTCGCTGATATAATTATTTGTTGAATAGCCAAGATTCTGTATCTCTGATTTTATCTCATCTAAGCTAATAGAATCTGGATTAAATCTTACAAACGCTTTATTTTTTATCAAATCTACTTTAATATTTTCTACTCCGTCTAAAGATACTATTTTATTCTCTATTAACTTTACACAACTTTCACAATGCATTCCTTTTATGTCAATTATTTTTTCCATTTGATTCACTTTTTTTATTTTTGGATATTGCCCTTAATTTAGATTCGCATATCTTACAGCAAAATCTTTTATTACTTCCGTCTATAGCCATCCCACAAAGCCTGCAATAGTTTGTAAGTGTTGCATCACTTTTTATTTCTTGAAGACAGATTGGACATTTTGGAAATTTAATATTTCTCATAAGAATACAATCATAGAAACGTCTTATTTATCATGCTGTGAAACTAGTTTCATATAATTATTCCATAGAACCATAGAAGAACTGCGAATATAAAATGTATTATTGCTATAGATGCTGTAAAAAACGCAAAGAATCTATGATACTTGAAGACGTCCTTTTTGAAGTTATACATAGCTATTCCCAATGAGAGCGTAGTAAAGAGGGATATTATTGTTAGAATTCCAAGCCAAATTGCTAACGGAAAAATAAATACCATGAATTTATTTATTAAAATGAAAATAAAAACTTATTCTATAATCACCTATATCTATGCTATTTCAAAATGATAACATTAGTCATTCCGCGTCTTCTTCTTTCTATCAAACCCTTTCCTTCTAATTTATCAAGAATTCTCGTGACCTTAACTTTGTTAAATTTTGTTTTATCTACTAAATCTGATTGGAATATTGTTCCTTGATTATCTATAATTTTTTCTAAAATAACTCTTTCTTCCCTTTCAAGTTCCTTCATAACCTTTTTATAATTTTCTTTTGTAATCTTTTTTGGTTCAATTTGTTGTTTTATTGTTTTGAATCTAGTTATCCTTATTTCTTCTTTTCCAAAAAAGATTAAATATAATCCAACTGTTATAATAACAATCATTATTGCTATGCTCATGTTTGTCTGAAATTCTATTGTACCCCACATCGGGCAGCTGGAACCATGTGAACATGATGTACTTACTATAGTCGTCATTGCTTGATTAAAAGAGAAAATAATAAATCCTATCAATAAAGCAATTCCAATTACTAAAACTCCCACTATTCTATTCTTCATAAACCTATTATAAATTAGACCTTTTTAAAAATAATTATATGATTTCAAAGAAAAAATGCCCTAACTGTGGAAATAAAAGTTTAGAACTTATTCTTGGCGAATGGGTATGTCACGAGTGCGAGTATCACACTCATAAAGTAAAGAAAATTAAAGGGAGTTTTAGATGATATGATAAAGACGAGGAGCGCTGGCGGTATAGTTCTAAGGAAAGATTTGGTACTGATAGTAAGTCAAAGAGGCACTTCTTGGTCTTTTCCAAAAGGTAGTGTTGAAATTGGGGAAGATGACATCGAAGCTGCTAGAAGAGAAATATTTGAAGAATCTGGAATCAGAAACTTGAAATTGATAAAAAAGTTAGAAGAGTATCAAAGATATAAAATAGATAAAGAAGGTAAAGGCGAAGACAGGAGCGAGATTAAGACAATAGTTTTGTTTCTTTTTAAGACAAATGAAGATATATTGAAACCGGTCGATCCTCATAATCCAGAGGCATTGTGGGTTAAGAAGGATAAGGTTGTTGATATGCTTACTCACCCCAAAGATAAAGAGTTCTTTTTGAAAATTTTAAAAGAAGTTATCCCTTGACGACGCCAACAGGAACCAATCTTGCAACCCTTCTGCTTATTCCAGCTTCATCCGTTACTCTTACAACTTCATCTATATCTTTGTACGCTTCTGGAGCTTCTTCTGCCATTACTTTCCAACTAGCAGCTTTTGATAATATTCCTTTCTGTGCTATTCTTCTAGCTACTTCTTCGCCTCTAATACTTTTTAACATAGCATTCCTTGAAGAAACCCTTCCTGCACCATGGGCAGTTGAATAGAAAGTCTCTTTTGCTGTCTCTGCACCAACTAGAACATAGCTAGCCGTGCCCATTGAACCAGGTATGATTACGCATTGACCTACTTTCTGATGGTCTAGAGGTACTTCAGAATGTCCAGCAGGGAAAGCTCTAGTCGCTCCTTTCCTATGGATATAAACTTTTACATTTTTTCCATCGATTTCATGCTCCTCAATCTTTGCTATGTTGTGAGCAACATCATAGACAACTTCCAAACCAAGGTCTTCAAGTTTCATTTTTAATGTATTAACAAAACTTTCTCTAATCCAGTGCATAATCATTGATCTATTTGTCCAAGCATAATTAGCAGATGCAGCCATAGCAGAAAAATAATCTTCACACTCTTTTGTTCCAGAGGGTGCATAGACTAATTCTCTGTCAGGCAAGTCTTTTAATTTATCTCTAAACTTAGACTCCAAAATTCTTAGGTAGTCGGTACAAACTTGATGTCCAAGACCACGAGATCCTGTATGAATCATTACCGTTACTTGACCCTCTTTTTCAATTCCAAAAGTTTTTGCGATTTCTGGAAGATATATTTTATCAACCTTTTGGATTTCTAGAAAATGGTTTCCTGCACCTAAAGTGCCAAGTTGCGGTGCTCCCCTTTTCTTGGCTTCATTGGAGACTTTAGACGCATCAGCACCTTTTATACAACCCATAGATTCTAGATGCTCCAAATCTTTTTCAGTTCCATACCCTTTTTCAACAGCCCAACTTGCTCCGTTTGACAGAACTTCATCAAGTTCTGAGAAGCTTAATCTTATTTTTCCTTTTTCTCCCACACCAGATGGAACGTTGTCAAAAATAGATTCTAGCAAATCTTTTATTTTAGGTCTTATTTGATCTGCACTCAGATTAGTTCTTAACAACCTAACTCCACAGTTTATATCAAATCCTATGCCACCTGGCGATAGACCGCCTTCATTAAAATCCAATGCTGCTACACCACCTATTGGAAACCCGTAACCAAAATGCATGTCAGGTAAGGCTATAGAATGCTTGTAAATTCTTGGTAAAAAAGCTACATTAGCGATTTGTTCTATAGCACCATCTTCAACATCTTTCAAAAGCTGCTCAGACAGGAAAAGCCAAGATGGGACTTTCATTCCTTGCTTACTTTCTTTCGGCAGTTCCCATAAACATGAACCTATTTTTTTCAATTTACTCTTTAGCTCCATTTTATCACTTTTTATAAATAGAATTAAGATTTTATAAAATTAAACAATTCCTAATTTCTGTAAAACTATTGTGCTTAAATCTGAGGTATTTATATTTCCATAATAACCGTTTTTAACTTCTGCTCTAATTTTTTCCTTTTCAGCATCATGTTCTTCCTCAAATATTTTTTCAAAAGAATCCATAGCTTCTTTCCAAGTGTTATTATCCCACTTATTCCTAGTCTGTACGACTCCTTTACTTACTTTAGTCTCTATGACCTGACCAACTTCAGGTTCAATATCTGGAGATTTGTACAAAAGAACTGGAGTTTTTGTTTTCTCTTTTCTTTCATCTAGTACAGAACCCACCATTTTGTCTAATGAACCTATGTAAGCAGAGTATTCCTCGCTATTTCCGATTTTCTCCTGAGCTTCTTTATTCATTTCTTTAAACTGTTTTTCGAATATATTAGAGTCGATATGTAAATCTGGGTGAAACCCGCTTAAAATCAATTTCTGGAAAACCTCTTTAGGTAAATTACCTTCAAATTCCATCTTTTTACTAGCACGATAACTTCTCTCTTCATCTTCTGGTAAAGAAACATCTCCTATAATCTTTAGGTAATCTGCATCAAGGTGCTTTGTTAAAATTCTTTGTTGAGCCTCAAGATAAGTTTTATTATCTACTTTTCTCTCTTTTATTCCATTAACTATAGACCTGTATTCTTCAATACTTGTTATGGGCTGTTGAGTCCAGCTTCCACATCTGAATAAAGCTCTATCATTAATTCTCCTCGAAATATCTACTGCTGATTGGTCTATTAGAGGAACTCTTAGAGCGAGTTGGTCTTGTGCAAATAAAGCATATTCTAAGGTACCCGTCGCAAAATTCTTCACAGCATTACTAGGTCTAGTGAAAAAGCCTATATCCCCTAAAGTTTTACCATTGCTTATAGTCATTTAAATCAATTACTTGAATTTTTTGAAAAATTCTTCAGCTGGCATTGACTTCTGCCAAAGAAAGTAAAAATATTCTTTAAAAACCTTTGCTGTTATATTGCTCGTAATCAAAGTTCCGGTATAATTAGCAAGGTCCTCATTCCACAAGGTGCCTACTTTAACATTTACATCCATACCGGGCTTTGGCAATTTCTGTATTAAATATATCTTGTTACTATCCGAGATTATTCCCCTCAAGCTATTCGAATAATCATTATAACATCTTAATTCTGCTCCAGCTTTCAATGCTTTTTTAACATTAGGTACAACATCCTTTATGCACTTAAACCAAATTATTTTATATTTGATATTTTTTTTAGTGAGTTTCCTTATTTCATCTGCTCTACGATTTATCCAAGAGATATCTCCAGCGAAAACCAGAAATTCTTTTTTTGTTTCATTCTGGACTTGGTTCCATATCTCTTCAACATTAATGCTCCTTTTTGTAAAAGTTAATGTTGTATCATTATCAGATGCTTCGTATTTGACTTGTGGTAATGATGCTACTGCTTTAAGAAATTTTGAAGATATATTGTCTATGTTCTTTATTTTTTCTTCTATTTTTCTTTTTTCATCAATCTTTAAAATCTCAAAAAATTTCTTCAAATTAATTATGCTAAAAGTTTGAGGACGAGTCTTTGAAATTGAAATTAAACCTCTCTTAGCAAGATTTTCCATAGTATCATAAACCCTAGGTAGAGGTATGTTACCTATTGATGAAATCTTATTTGCGTCAGAACTTCCGAATTTAACCAAGACCATGCATGCCTTGGTCTCATACTCTGACAACCCCAATTCTCTTAACAAGGATTCAGTCTGTTCTTCCATGGTTTTCACTCTGTAAAGATTTAACTCTTAATATGGAAGAATAATTTCCTAAATTTTAAAAAGATATCATATTTTGCGCATATAACGTTAATTGTCGATATTTTGATTACTTTTACTACTGAATACGAGTAAGTATATAAAACGGGAATTTTAATTATTAGTATGGAGAGGAGTAAAAAAGTCATTTTTATATCTCATTGCCTTCTAAATCAAAATGCAAGACCCTTAGGTGGGGAGAAGTATTCTGGTAGTGTTAAGGAACTTGTAGAATTATTTGCAGAATCAGGCGTTGGAATAATTCAAATACCATGCCCTCAGATAGAATTTAACGAGGGCTTGAATAGAAAGTCAAAATCTAAGGATGCTTATGACAATAATGGCTTTAGGTCAAAATGTCAAAAATTATCTTCTAATGTGATAGAGACTATAGAAAGCTACTTAAGGAAAAATTATGAAATTTTGGGAATTTTAGGCGTTGAGCAATCTTCTACATGTGGCGTATATCAGGTACAAAATGGTAAGCGCAGCGTCCCTGGGAAAGGAATTTTCATTGAGGAACTGGAAAAGGAAATGGAAAAGAAGAATTTCCAAGTTCCAATCATAGGAATAAATTTAAACAACATTTTTAGCTCATTAGAAAAGGTTCAATCTCTTCTAAAATTCTTTTAATTACATCTTTTCTAATATTGGAATACATAAAAGCTTCAAACCACTTTCTAATATAGTCTTTACAGAATCAACAAGTCTTATTCTTGCATTTTTTAAATTCTCGTCAGCCTTTAGAACAGGTAAAGCTTGGTAGAATTCATTGAAAGCATCTGATAAATTATGCAAATAATCTGCCAAAAAGTTTGGTCTTAGCTCTCTTGCAGATTTTTCTAGAACACTTGGATATTTTGCTATAAGTTTCATAATTTTTATTTCTTTTGTGTCTTTAAGATATTTTGAATCAAATTCTTTTATTTTATTTACTTTTTCTAAAATAGAATTGGCTCTGGCATAAGTATACTGCAAATAAGGGCCAGTATCACCTTCGAACCTAAGTGCATTTTCCCATGAAAAGTTAACTATCTTTTCAGGAGAATATTTTAAAATGAAATAGGCTATTGATCCTAAGGTTATTTTCATCGCCCTTTCTTCTTTTTCTTTATCAGACAGTTTCCATCTTTTCTCTATTTCAATCAATGCCTTTTCCATTCCTTCCTTTATTATATCATCCCAGAGAATCATATGACCTTTTCTTGCAGACATTTTCTTTCCCTCTAAAAGAACCATCGAATAACCCAAATGGATACATCTCTTTGCAAAATCCTCATAACCTAGCAATTGAATAGTTTTAAACTGCTGTTGAAAATGTAGTTTTTGATCTTCAGCAACAACCCAGATATTCAAATCTGGATTATATTTCTTAAACTTCCATAAAGTTGTGGCTATATCTCTTGTTAAATACAAACCAGTACCGTCAGATCTTAATATAATAGTGTTTGGAAGTTCAGGTTCAAGCTTTAGAACAGTTGCGCCATCCGCCTCAAAAATTAGATTTTTGGACTTTAATTGTTTTACTATTTTAATACTGTCTTCCTTCATAGAAGATTCAAAAAAAATGTCATCAAATTTCACTCCAAGCAATTTCCAATTCTCTTTAAAACCTTCTAAACACCAATTTAGAACCTTTTTAGCAAATTCTACTACTTCTTTGTTTTGGTTTTCATACTCTTTAACTAATTCCTCAGCTTTTTGCTCTAGTTTAGAGTCTTCTGAAATCTTTTTGTTTATTTCGAAGTACAAATCCCCCAACCAAATATCAGGTTTGCTTTCAGGTTGTCTGTTTTTTCCGAGAATTTGATAGCCCAACAAAAGGACAGATGCTTGCTTACCCAAGTCATTTATGTAACAGAACCTTTTAACTTTCCACCCCTGATTTTCCAATATTCTAGATAAAGATTCTCCCAGTATCGTTGATCTAGTGGTTCCCATATGGAAGGGGTGAGCTGGGTTTGGAGAAGACAAGTCTATTACAGCAGTTTTATTTACTTTACCAAAACCATATTTTTCATCAATTGATTTCAACAAAACTTGATTAAACTTAGGCCAATCTACATAAAAATTAACATAAGGTCCTATGGCTTCTATTCTTTCTATGAATTCTATCTTTAATCTTCCAGCTAATTCTTTTGCTATTTCATTTGGATTTTTTTTCATTCTTTTGACTAGGGAAAAACAGTTATAAGCAAAGTCTCCAAACCTATAGGGTTCCTCTACCTCTTCAATATGTGCGTCTAATCCTTTAGCAATTTCTTGTTTTAAAGATAACCAAGGATTTTTCATAATAATAGCATAAATTTTTCTTATATATATAACAATAATAATTATGTTTGGGCAAGCTGCTTTTGAGTACTTGTTGTTATTTTCTTTAATTTTAGGTATACTTTCATTTTTAACATTCTATGCTCAACAGATGACAGTCAGAAATAGAGAGGAGATAATGATATCTAATGCAGGAATTGCGGTAAATAAGATTGTTGAGGCTGCTGATATAGTTTATTCTCAGGGTAAACCATCACAAATAACACTTTCGATTTACATCCCAGAAAGTGTAGATTCCATAGTTTTTTCTGATAAGATGATTATTATGAGAATTGCTATTAGTTCTGGGTTTAGCGATATTTTCGCATTATCTAAGGCTCCTTTACAAGGTTCTATTTCAATCGATTCTGGCACAAAAAGGATAAGAGTGAAGGCTGAGGAAAACTATGTTAACGTCACGGAAGTCTGAAGCTTCTATAGAATTCATAGTTTTAATAGGAATTTTAATATTATTTTTCGTTTTTTTCGTCGGAATAACCGGAGTGAATAATAGGGATATAAGAGAGTCAACGGTTTTTACAAATGCAAAAAGCATTTTGGATATTGTAATCAATGAAATTAATACAGCCTCTAGAATAGAGGGATACTACAGAGAGTTTCATATTCCAGAAAAGCTCTCGAATGGAGAAACATACACTATGACAATTTATACTGATTTAAGAATGGTTAAAATCGAGTGGAACAGTAATAAAAATTTAATGTCTAACATCGTAACAGAGAATATAATCGGTAGTGTTAATCCTGGGACAAATGTAATTAAAAATGAAAAAGGAATAGTGAAAATAAATGAGAGCTGAGTTATTTTCTTCGGATTTTGTGGTAAGCATTCTAGTTTTCTTGTGTGCTATAGTAATAATAAGTTTTTATTATCAAAACTTACAATCAGATGTTTACGAATCTAGCATTAGAAATGAAATGTTTTCAAAAGCTGCAAACGTAGCAAGTTTATTAGCAACAACTAGTGGTTATCCAAAATATTGGAATAATACGAGTGTGAAGGTTATAGGACTTTATGATGATGGTAAATTTAACTTAACAAAGTTTGAAGAATTAAAGAAAATTGATTTCAATACTGCAAAAACAATGCTTGGTACTGGTCCATACAAAATTTACATAGCCTTAAAAAATGAAACAGGTAATACAATAGAAAATCAGGGCATCTCATATTCTTATGGTTTTACTCCTATTAATGCTGAACAAGTCGTTTTGGTAAAAAGATTAGGTATAGTTAAAATTGAAGAAATTTCAATAAAAACCACAATGGAGGTTATTCTGTGGTTATGAAAGGTTTGGTACTAACTCTAGACTCTGTAATATCATTACTTATAATGATTACAGTAGTATCTCTACTAATATTCTTCAGAACAGAATCAACATCACCATTTTTTTCAGCTCAACAATTACATTCCTTATCAGAAGATGCGTTGACAATATTATCCGAGTCTACACTCAGGGAAGTTACTTCAAACAATTTAATTAATCAATATTTAGCTGATGGTATATTGAATGAGAGTGATTTGAATAAAAAAGCTATAGACATTATAGGAGCTTTGTGGGCTGCTAACAGAACAGAAGCAGCAAACATAACAAAAGATATCTTAGAGAGCATTATGCCAGATAATGCTGGCTATCAGGTTCTTATAAATGGTGATAATGTTTACAATTCTTCCGATACTACAAGACCATCATATGATGCCTCAACAGTAGAAATATCCTCTGCTAGGATAGCATCTGGATACGAAAAATATAAACCAACTACAGGCTATGTTTCAAGAGCTTGGGCAACTAAACTAAGAAAAATTACAATAAAAATAATCCCAATAAATTTGGCTTGGGGTGGTTATTCAGATAGTAGATACTGGTACAATGGTTATGGCCCCGCAGAACTAAGAGGAATGTGGTCTATAATTCTAAAAAATTTTACTATTCCAAATGATGCAAATATATCCTTTGCATACTTGCAAATGGGTTTTGATAATGACTATACATACATAAAAATTAATGGAAATCAAGTCTTCTATAGCTCAGCATTAAGAGGGGTAATTAGAGAAATTAACATAACAGATTATGTTTTACCTGGTGTTAATACAGTTAATATAACATTTAGAAATCTAAATAACGACATAGCTCATTTCCATCCTGGATGCTATATAAAAATAAAATACAACACATCAGAAGTAGAGTCAGGGAGTAATGAAACTGTTTTTAATGCTGATTGGGTCAGAGGCGCTCCAGCAGCCAATGAAATAATACCATTTTTCGTAAACGCACCTATAAAGAATGTAACCTCATTTATAGAGGTTAAAGATATAAACGCATTTCTGCTTCTTACACTAAATTATAAATATAATTATTCAAATCCTTTTCAAAATGTCCTACTATATAGAGAATATCCGACTCAAGCTTATTGTAGTGGATTCTTAAATGAAGCAATTTGTGAAGCTTTTACTGAATGTTATTGGGATGATTCGCTTAGCAATAATACTATTTTTCATGCCACCTTTGATGGGTGGAGTACGTCTTCAAATTGTGGAGGAGCAACTTCTGAAGGTTGGAGTGATTGTCGCTTGGGTGAAGGCTCACTTTATTGGAGAGCAAGGTCAGGAACAGATTTCTATAATTCCTCATCTATAAAGTTTCATGAAGGAAATGAGATAGACACCAATAATGCCACTTGGATTACTAAATGTTTGGATTTATCTTCATACTCAAATGCATATGTGACATTTTGGTATAACAAGACATCAACATCTTCTTCAAACGAAAGGCAATTTATCCTAGCTAATAGGACAGGCGTATCTACTCTTGTAAGTTTATGGGGTTCTACAACCTCTTCCTCACATTGGACTTATAACGAAATAAATATAACCGACTATATTTCTCCCTATACATGTGTAAGGTATATGGCAGGATCAGTTTCTGATTCAAGTGAAAAATTACTTTTAGACGACTTTAAGATAATAGGAACTTCAAGTGGCAGTTGTAAAAGTACCGAGGAAGATATCAAGCATAGAAAATATGAAATATATTTCAATGAAACAGGAGCATTAATAGAAGAATATAATTCTGTAGGAAGTCTTCTAAATACATGGTTCAACACAAACATAACATTAGATAACATCTATAACGATAAAACTAACACTCTAGGAATATATGCTGACATAAGGCCTCCAAGAAACGATTCTGTAAGTGGTACAAATGATGTTGATTGGCAGCGACTAGGGATGTATGCAAACAACAATACAGTTGGTCATGAAAACGACTACTACACTTATATAACCGAAAATTCTAATGTGACGGTTTATCATGATGTTGAAAGATATGGTTTAGAATATGGAAAAATTGATGTGACTTCAATAGAAAACTTCACAGACTTAGAATTAAGGTGCGAATCAAAAGATGTGCTATCTTGTAAGGATGCTGTAGTTAATTTAACATTCCAATTTACTACTAGCTTAATCACTTCAAGAGTAATAGGTACTCAATCATGGGGAGGTAATGACAATGGATATAATTTTGTTTGGGTATGGGATGAAGGAGAGCAAAATGAATCTAATATAGTCTTAGATACAGATACTCCTCCAGGAACTTTCACTTACTTGCCTATAATGTTCTTTGAATTAGACAAAACAAATTACGTTAGGGTGGGGGATAAGGACGATGATAGATATTTGAATACAGAAATTTCAACTTTATTTGGAAATAAAAGATCTATAATAGAATATGCTTTTTCAGTTCCTTCTCAAGTCGGCTATGGAGACGTTTTTGAAAATCAAACCGATGCTTCGATTGATGCTATAAACAGATTGAATAATATTCTTGGTAACTATGCTCATGCAAGTGATATACAGACAGAGTCGTATAGCGTCTCTAATATTCCTTATATGTGGGGGCCTGTAAGCGTAAGAGTAAGGTTGTGGAGTTAATGAGAGGTATATTTTACAGCTTGATGATGGCAATGTTTATAACTTCTATACTTGCCTTAATAGTTTTTTACTCACAAGCCAAGCCTTCTAATATTGATGTTAGTATAAGGTCGAGTGAGATGGAGTATTTTACTAAAAGTATAGAGAATGATTTGACTAGGTTTATGGAAATAAACGGCAGAAGAGCTCTCATATCAGCTGTCTCTCAAACCATAGTAAATGGTACCGGATTGGACAATGCTCAATTAAGACTAATAGAAATGATAGAGAATGGAACCCTTTATGGTAAGCCAGCTCCTTTAATAGATACAAACAATCTAGCGAATTGGAAATTAAATATAAGTAACATAGCTTCTAAT
>Ga0172365_10000201_pt1 | contig 37829 bp, 34 predicted proteins | sample LakKivSesite48cm_FD_114535 | JGI IMG/M metagenome (GOLD analysis project Ga0172365, IMG submission 114535) | Sediment microbial communities from Lake Kivu, Rwanda - Sediment site 48cm | ecosystem: Environmental > Aquatic > Freshwater > Lake > Sediment | place: Rwanda: Western Province, Lake...
GACTACTTTGTTGATCTCAACCAGCCCCCAACTCAGGTTGCTCCTGTGCACCCTCAATCTGGAACTCGGAGCGATCGTGCCGTACATGTTCTTGATGGCGAGCGTCACGCCAGTCATAGCGTGCCTTCTCATGGCAGGAACGCCAACGACCACGTCAGCGTCAAGCACTCTCTTTGAAAAGGAAATCGTGCCGCATGACCTGGAATTCGGTATGTCGACGCTTACCATTTCCTCAGCTCTCAGGTTCGCGACCTCTATCCCAGTCTTCTTCCGAAGTTCTACGATGGAGGGAGATGAGAAGAGTTCTCTGGACGAGACATCCACAACTGGGTTCTCGCCTATTGCGACCTTGCATCCAATCTCTCTGAACAGCGTGGCCACAGCCCAAGGGAATCTCCTGTCGACTGCTGCTGCAATAGAGGTGGAGCAGAAGTTCGGTTTGACAAGCACAGAATCACCCGGTTGCGCGATCTCATCCGGACCACCGAGGGGTTCAACTGCAGACCTGATGCTCGCAAGTATCTCATCGTCGAAAGCTTTCGGAGGGACCTTGACCGCTATGACCTTCGACATTGTCGCCGTCTTTCAATTGGATGCTAATATCCTTGAGGGACCGTGACCGCTCAAACGGAGGCCCTGCGTGATTTCGTGCGTACGATTCTTCCGCTACGCTTAAGTATAACCGCGTGATATTCCTCGATCGAGGTGAAGAAAATGAGCAGTAGGGACTGGGTCGTTGTTCTGACAGTCGGTTTGTTGTTGCTGCTTTTAGGGTTCGTGCTGTATAGGCCGCGGTTTGCGATGGTTAGTTACTTCAGGATGCCAATGATGGGGTATGGCATGGTGTTCGTCATGTTCTTGGTGCCGGTAGCGGTTCTGGCCATTCTTGTGGCAGTGGCTTTCGGTCGGAGAGAGGAGCATGGGATGCGCTTGCCAGACAGGTCAAATGCCCTTGAGATAATCAGAGAACGATACGCCAAAGGGGAGATCACGAAGGAACAGTACGAGCAGCTCAAGAAGGACTTGGAGTATTCAAGTTCCGCATAGGCGGCCCTTTGTCGTCAGACTAAAGGATAAAGGCACATCGTCGCGCCGTGTGGCATGGCTGATCTCCACGGGAGGGATTTCCTCTCGATATCTGATCTCAGTTCTGATGAGCTGACGCACATCCTTGAGCTGACGAAGACGCTGAAAGCGGAGCGAGGTCAGATGCGGTGGAGGACAGCTCTCTCAGGAAAGACTCTTGCAATGCTGTTCATGAAGCCATCAACGAGGACAAGGGTCTCGTTCGATGTTGCGATGTATGAGCTCGGAGGGCATTCGATTACGCTTTCGCCGTCGGAGACCCAACTGAGCAGAGGGGAAACTGTATCTGATACGGGTCAAGTTCTCTCGAGATTCGTCTCGTGCATAATGGCCCGCGTGACATCACATGACATCTTGGTGGACTTGGCGCAGCACTCGAGCGTGCCTGTGATAAACGGGCTTTCGGATCTGGAGCATCCATGTCAGGCGGTCACTGACATGTTCACGATATGGGAGAGAAAAGGAACCTTGAAAGGGCTGAGGATAGCTTTCGTCGGTGATGCCAACAATGTGGCGGATTCACTCATGCTCGCTTCACTAGCCCTCGGAGCGGATTTCTCAATCGCAACTCCGAAAGGATACGAACCAAGGCCTGAAATCCTTCGTGAGGGAACTGGGATGGCTGAGAAGACGGGGTCGTCATTGATCACCACGGATGACCCCATCGAAGCCGTCAAGGACGCAGATGCGATCTATACAGACGTCTGGGTGAGCATGGGCCATGAAGATGAGGCGAAGGAAAGAGCAAGGGTGTTCTATCCCAAGTACCAAGTCAACATAGATCTCCTGAGAACCGCCTCTGCTGAAGCAATCGTGCTTCACTGTCAGCCTTGGCATATCGGCCTTGAGATCACCGAGGATGTCGCTTACGGTCCGCGATGCGTCGCCTTCGATCAGGCTGAGAACAGGATGCATGCACAGAAGGCCATTCTGCTGTCTCTGATAGGTTGAGCTGCGTACAGAACCGGTCTCAGTGGAAGTGATCACTGATAGTACTGAGGACTGAGTGAGGAGTAGAATCATAGATAAACAGGACGAATCCGTCTGAGCCGGCGTCGACACACGACTTGGCTACCGACAGTACATATTCAGGCGTGCGCTCTTTGCTCCATCTCTCTCCTCCGTCCAATGACCTCCGCACCTCGTCAGATGACATGATAGCTGGGGTCAGACGGCAGGAAGGGGAGATCACAGACCTCGCCCTCTTTGTCAACGTCTTCACATATTCAGGGGCGACCTCATAGACGGTTGGACACAACACATCGAGGAACTGGGAGAAATATGGCCAGTCCTGGTAACAAGTCTCGATGGCGGTGACATAGTCCGTGAAGACGTACGCGGATATTTCTCTCCCGGCTGATCTTGCCACCTCGGAGAAACATTTCACAGAGTCCGAAACGTTCTCACACATGATCGAGACGTAGTACCTGTTCTTGATGACGTCGTTTGCTGGCAGCTCATAGCCGTACTCCCGTTTCAGCCTCGCCTTGCATCTCTCGCAGTAGCAGTACATTCTGCCTTCCACCTCCTCAGGGTATCTAACGTAGTCCAGATGGACGCCGTCAATATCGTACCCGTCGATGGCATCCTTCATTAGCGACGCAAGGTATTCTCGGTACCCTTCATGAGACGCACAAACCCAGTACACGCTGTACTGTGGGCCGATTGTGCTCCAAGCTGGCTGCTCGATGTTGCTCTTTCCATGTCTATTGACGAGAAGAGCCTCAGGGTGAGCGCGTAGGTAGTCGCTCGGGTCAGACAGGCTTTCCACATAGAGACAGAACCATGCATGAACCTGTATCCCAGCATCTTTGCAGCTGTTGACCACTTCTCTGAAGGGATCGAAGTCGGAAGTGACTTTGGACTTGCATGTCTCGGTCCTGAATTCCATCCTGCTGCCGGCCTCCTTGGCCAGCAGGTATATCCTATCTATCCCGTGTTCAGAGCATTCGGAAGCGATTCTACGTGCCTCGTTGGAGTTGGAGATCCCTCTAGTCGTCAGATACGCGCCAATCGTAGGCCTCATGATCTGTTCCGCTCGCTATGAGATTATATGACTTGACGACATGTTCACAGATTCGTGGGATCATAGGGACCGGTTCTAAGCAGATCTGGGTTCAGGCTCAAGCTGCAGCTAGCGTTTTCGGGATGACGTTGACAGCTCGTTTCGCGATTTCCTCAGCTAGTAGGCGTATGCCCCGACTCTCCTTCACTGACGTCAGCACGATTGGGCAACCGCCTGCCTTCTCCTTGAGCATAGCGACCCTCTCTTCGACGTGCGCTGGACTTATCCTATCTGTCTTGTTTGCAGCAATCAGAAGCTGCTGCTCGGTGACCCCGAGAGACTTGAGTTCTTTGAGACATGTGTCGATGCGGAGTTGCATGAGAACAGGCTCGTCACTGATGTCGATGACCAAGAGCACAATATCCGCGAACCTGATGTCGTCTAGGGTCAGCGAGAAGGAGGCGATGAGCCTCGGGTCGAGGTCCATAGCGAACCCTATCGTGTCGACCAGAAGCACGGGGGCCGAGGGGTCGCCAGTCCTGTAGTACTTGCTGGCTAGCGTGGTGAATGGTGTCGACCTCACCTCTCTTTTGAGCCCAGTGAGGGCATTGAACAATGACGTCTTCCCTGCATTGTAGTAGCCAGCGAGGCAGACCGTCGGCAGGTTCAACCTCTTCCTCTTCCTGAGCTGGGCTAGCTTCTCTGACCTCCTGATCTCTATCTCAGCCTTCACTGATGATCTCATCTTGTACAGATTGGCCACGGTGTTGTGGTACGCGTATTCGCCCATGCTCTTGGGCCCAGGGTGCTCCCTTCCGCGTCTGAAGATCAGAGAAGCCTTGAGCTTCTCGTACGGTATTGCCTTCTCCAGGCTGGCCAGCCTTATCTGCAGCTTCGAGAGCCTGTCCGAAGAAGCCATCTCGAAGATCCTGAGCGTCAGGTCATATCTGTCGAGAATCTCTTTGGCCAGAGTAGTGATGATGTTGTGTTTCTGTATGCTGGTCAACACCTCATAGAAGACAGCGACGTCTGCACCTGATTTCTCCATCTGATCGCGCAGTTCGGTTATCTTACCTCTGCCTAGGAGATAGCGTGAGTCGGGCCTGAACCGCAGCTGAATCGTCTGCCCCACTACGGTGTAGCCCGCTGCCCGAGTGAGTTCCTTCAGCTCCTTGACCTTCGCTTCGAATATGGAGTGATCATGTGGATCCGTCTTGAGGTAGCAGACCCAGGCTTTCAATTGGCTTCACGTCATCGTCCATCTAATAAGGTTGTGGAGCTATGCACGGATCAGATGCCTCCTCTTGGCTGATATTTCACAGCGAGTCAACCTGCTCCCCATCTTAGAGATGGAATCCGCTAGAGCATCGTGATCTTGGTCCCAATGTGCTTCTTGATGGCGTTTCTGTACACGGCCAATGCAACGCTGACGTCCTGAATGGCAAGTCCCGTCGAATCGAAGACCGTTATCTCGTCACTAGATTCTCTTCCCTTCTTCTTGCCAGCCACTATGTCTCCGAGTTCGGCGTATATGTCTCCGCGTGTGAGCAATCCCTCCCTCAGACAAGTCTGAATCTCACCGCTGTGGCTTGCCTGCTCCATGTCGTCGACGACAACTTTTGCTCTTCTCATTATCTCGGTATCCAACTCTTGCTTTCCTGGGGCATCGGCTCCGATTGCGTTGATGTGGACTCCAGGTCTGACATGCCTTGAGAAAAGGACGGGTTCCTTGGCAGGGGTAGCGGTCACAATCACGTCCACTCCGCTTGTTGCCTCGTCTACTGATCTCACGCTCGTCAGCTTGGCACCAACGAGCTTGCTCATGTCCTTCGCGAAGCGGTCGGAGGATTCAGGCAGGATGTCGTAGACCTTCACCGAAGTCACGGGCCTTATCTCTACGAGTGCCATGAGCTGCGTTCTTGCTTGGACTCCTGCGCCGATGATGCCCACTGAGACTTGCCCTTGTTTGGCCAAGTGTTCTGCTGCTACTCCAGCACCTGCACCTGTCCGAATCGCAGTGAGCCAGGTTCCGTCCATCACACAGATCGGGTATCCTGTCTCCGGCTCGAGTAGGACTATAGTTGCCATGACCGTGGGGAGACCATGCCTCTTGGGGTTGTTCGGATGAACGTTCACGATTTTGACACCAGCTGCATGGCTGGACAGCAAGTAGGTCGGCATAACCCTGAAGTCACCTCCGAATTCATCAAGCGTGATGTACACCTTTGGAGGCATCTGAACCTTGCCCTCGCCTTTTTCTCTGAATGCTCCAGCGACCACACGTATCGCTTCTTTCATTGTGATCAAACGTTGGACTTGCTTACCCGTTAGAATCAACGTTGACCGAACCGGTCCCTTATGAGACATGCAATGGGCAGAAGCGAGGAGCGAACTTTATACGTCTTGTCAAGCAATCAACGAGCTGTTCAGTATGTCTTCGAATCAAGTGAGCTGATACGTCCGCCATCACATGCAAAGGCAGGCCATATCGCCCTTGTGTAACCTGAGAGTGCTCCTGTATGTGCGATCAACGAGGATCACCAAGGACTCGGTCACCTCTTTCGCGATCTTGGGTTCTCTGCCTCTGAAGGAAGCTAGTTGAGGATCGTCAATCGAAAGCAGGGACACTCTGGCACGCTCGTTGCTATCTGGGTTGAGTAGGAAGCAGATCCTGCTTCTTTCGAATCGATCACACAGTTCCTGCGAAGCTACGGTCACGTGTCTCGTGTTCAGCTCTTTGGTCCAGGTTGGCTTGCCCGCAGGGAGATCCCTAGGAAAGGACTGAATGGAGACCTTGGTCTCCTGCAGATCGAATGCCTTCTCAAGCTTTCCGTCAACATCAACGAGAAGTTCACCTTCGGTGGTCCTGGTGCATTTCTCAAGGAGAGAGATGAACGAATCCCCCCCCAGCGCGATCGCCGATACTACGACTCCTCTGCCTGACATTTCACTTGAAGTCTCGATGATCTCCCGTTCGACTGTTGGATCTCCTTCAGAACCACCGCCGTTTGTAGCCGTGTTCGCCCTTCCGTCAGTGAGAATCAGCACCTGACCGCCCTCTCCTTTGAACAAGTCAGCTGCCGTTCTCAGGGCAAGGCTGATGTTCGTGTTGCCCCTGTCGCCAATCTTTCCGAGAGCGCTCCCTAGGTTACTGAGTCCCTTTTTCAGGGACAGAGGAATCAGAATCTCCGCGAGATGGTCAAATACTACTACTGAGAATTCTTCCTCATCCTCCAACTTCGCCAGCCGCTCGCTCGCAAGTTGTTTTGCTCTGTCTAGCTTGCCATCATACGACATGCTTGCGCTTCTATCCAGCGCTATGACAAGCCTGTCGCCTTCGGCGCGTGGATGCTGCGAGCTTGCACGGTACGCTTCAACCATCTCTGACGCTCTCCATGCCCTCCGCGTACTTGATGCGCGGTCGTCCTCACTCGAAGTAGTCCATCCTAGACAGCTGCAGCAAGTGGATATACTCCACGTCGGTGATCTTGTGGATGGCCTCCCTGTCGGATCCTGAGAAGTAAAGAAGCAGACTCTGATATAGAAGGAGGGTATTCAGTTCGAGCTTCTGTGCCAACTCCACCGCAGATCTGAGGTCGTCGATCTTGGATGCGCCTCCGGCGGTCTTCAGAAACTCGATTGCACCCATGCTTTCCATTGCTCGTATGTGTGACAATGCGATCTCCCTGTCGCTCTCGGTTGAGAGTGTAGCCTTGCCTCCTAGTAGCCCCGAGTAGGTCTCGGCGTGAGCTCTCTCGTCATCACCTAGCCTAGAGAAGGTCTTCTCATAGGCCTTGAACCTTTTGGCGAGAGTCCTGTAGAAAGTTTCTGCCCCCTTTTCCACCGTGACTGCCATTTGCAGGAGTTCTCCCCTGGACAAGCTCTCACTCATTCTCGAACGAGCACTAGTAGCAGTCAGACCGTTAATAAGCTATCATTCCGCGCTCCGATAAAGAGCAGCGCATCTGTCGTGGAGGTCCATTGAATTCCTGCACTTCGATTAGGATATTCAGATATCCCAACTCAGAGAACTCTGACGAGCTCATACTTTGTCTCTCCGAGGCCGAATTCTTCGCAAGCCAAGAGCGGAACCCTCCAGTCTATGCTGGGGAAGATAGCTCCGAATTTGTCTGCTCCTGCCTTCATGGCACCGACATCCTCAGCCTTTGAACCAGGAATCCCTGGAGCCTTGTTCACCAAGTCCACAGAGGCCTTGTCGAGCGAAACCGGATCTCTTGATGCCACTATCCCTATGTCTGGGACTATCGGAACATCCGACCATCCCTCTTGGTAGTGCTCACAGTCGCACAGCCAATCCACCTCGAGCAGGAAGTTCACAAACAACATCTTGTCCTTGCCGATCCTGTTCACTGCAGCCGTGGCTATGTTCGCCATCTTGAGCTGCAGATCCCGTGACTCGCTTCTCTTTGCTACTATGGCCTTGGGCCGGCACTTCGCGATGCAGACGATGCATCCGACGCAGAGATCGGGCACGATCTCCACTTTGTCGTCAGTCATTCTGATAGCTCCCTTCACAGGACAGACGGCCAAGCATTCGCGGCAAGAATTGCACAGCTCCTTGTTCACTCTTGGTTTGCCCTCATAGTGGAAGTTGAACTTGCCTTCCTTTGACGACAAACCAACTGCTATGTTCTTGAGTGCGCCGCCGAAGGCGACCCCTATGTGGCCCTTGAAGTGAGCTAGGCTGATCAGTGCACCGGCTTCCCTTAGTCCGCCGGCAAGGAGGACATCTCCCTTCGGGCCCTTGACTTTCATCGCATCCAATCCGGTCTCTCCATCCACTATCTGGATTGGCGCACCGATCACTTCTTCAGTGTAGCCATGTGAGACTGCGATGTCTAGGTGCTTCTTCGCGGTTCCGCGGGGGTCAAACAAACCCAGGCCGGTTGTTTCGACGACAACAGGGACGCCCCCGATCGTTTTCACCTGATCGACGACCTTTCTTACGTAGATCGGCCTGAGGTATCGCGTGGTCAGTGGGGCTCCCATGTGGGTCTTGATGAACACTCTGTCGCCTGACTTGATGACCTCTTCAAGACCTGCAGCTGCGGTAAGCCTTCCGAGTTTCTCGATCAGGCTCTCCTTGCTGCTCCTCGACCTCGCATCAGTGAAGTAGACCCGCGTCATACTGACCTGCTGAGGGCGTCATGTGGCTGTCTTAAATCTGAGTGTTGAGCCCGGGGTGTAATCGGTCTCAGCTCCGAGCACGGGCCAATTGTCCAAAGCGTTAAATGCGAGTAGGCCATCTCTGGAAGAAAGTCAGCTGTCTTCTGGACTGAAGGTGAGAGGAAATGAGAAGGATCTACATGGACTATGCTGCAACGACCCCTGTTGACCCCAGGGTCCTGAGGGCGATGCAGCCATATCAGTCCAAGAAATTCGGTAATACGATGAGCCTGCACTCGTTCGGACAAGAGGCAAAAGAGGCCCTAGAGAAATCAAGGCAAGAGATCTCGAGCGTTTTGAACGCGAAATCGGGCAAGGTCGTCTTCACCGGCAGCGCAACTGAAGCGAACAACCAAGCATTGAAAGGCGTTGCTTTTGCGAATAGAGAGAAGGGGAAGCACATCATCGTTTCGTCCATAGAGCATCACTGTGTGCTGGATTCTGCACACTGGTTGCAGAAGCAGGGGTTCGAATTGACCTATCTGCCTGTTGACAGGCACGGCCTTGTAGATCCATCCTCGGTGGGCGACGCAATACGGAAGGACACGGTCCTCGTTTCGGTTATGCATGCAAACAACGAGATAGGCACCATAGAACCTCTGAAGGAAATCGGGAAGATCTGCAGAGAAGAAGGGGTCGTCTTTCACACTGATGCAGCTCAGAGTCTTGGGAAGATACCTGTGGACGTGGAAGGGGTGAACGCGGGCCTCCTCACTGTGTGCGCACACAAGTTGTACGGCCCGAAAGGGATTGGTGCCCTGTTCATCAGAGACGGGGTCAGAATAGAACCTCTGCTGCATGGAGGGGGGCACGAGTTCGGGCTCAGGTCCTCCACTGTGAACGTTGCTGGGGCAGTGGGCTTTGCTGCAGCGGTTGAGATAGCTGGACGGCAGATGGACTCAGAGTCGAAGAGACTAACGAAGCTCAGGGATAGACTGCAGGAAGGTGTCTTGGGCATAGATGATGCTCACCTCAACGGACATCCGACTCTCAGGCTTCCGAGCATAGCAAACTTCTGGTTTGCCTTCATCGAGGGAGAGAGCCTGATGGCTCAGCTAGATATGAGGAACGTTGCTGCATCAACGGGCTCGGCGTGCTCATCGGAGTCTCTTGAGCCAAGTCACGTGCTGATAGCAATTGGGCTGAAGCATGAGGAGGCTCACGGGAGTTTGAGGTTAAGCCTGGGAAGGTGGACCACGAGACAGGAAGTCGATTACGTTGTGAAGGTTCTTCCACAGGTTGTTCAAGAGCTAAGGGTTATCTCCCCTTTCAAGGGCAGGTGGTGAGAGATGGCATCGTCCCAGTACTCCAAGGAGATCATCAAACACTTCAGGAATCCGAAGAACGTCGGCAGGATAGAGGACGCCGACGGTGTTGGCAAGGCTGGCAACTTGGTATGCGGCGATCTGATGAAGATGTACATCGAGATCGGGGAGAACAAGAAGGGCCAGAGCATAATCAAGGACATCAAGTTTGAGACGTTCGGCTGCATCGTGGCCATCAGCAACAGCAGCCTGCTCACTACGATGGTGAAAGGGAAGACCATAGAGAAGGCACTGGAACTCACGAGGGACGACCTGATAGAAAAGCTCGGGAAGCCATTGCCCGCGATCAAACTCCATTGTTCGATCCTTGCTGTGGACGCACTTCACGAGGCTTTCTTCGATTACTACACGAGGGCCAATCTACGTGTGCCTGAGGAACTCAAGAAAGACCATGAGAGAATCCAGAAGGCGCTTGAAACCATAGAGCATGAGCACAAGGAATTCACGGAGTTGGAAGAGAGACTACTAGGAGAGAAGAAGTAGCGGCGTTTGTGGCCCAAAGATGAGCCGTTGCTCGTTGCTTCACCTAGGGATAGCTGGTCCCGATGAGTCAGTTCTAGCGGGAGGATCTGAAATGCGCCAAGATGCCCCGCGCGTTCACCTCAGATCTCCAGTCAGAGTGATGCCTCATCTTTAAACGCTGCAAGTGAGAGGATCAGGATGTCACCATGTCAGTCTATCTCGTCGAGACATACTTGGTGCAAAAGAGCAGAGTGAAGGAATACACAGCCGTGATAAGGAAGATCCACAAGAGCCTGCGCAGACATTCGGCCGAGATCCCCGAGCTCATCTCATACAAGACCTTCACAGTACGAACTAGAGGAGGCAGGTTCAAGTTCACCGAGCTGTTTGAGTTCACTGACTCAGTCGGAAAGGAGAAGTTTGTAAGCAGGTTCTCTGAGACTGGCTGGCTCCGCACCTTGGGACGGAGTTTCCACAGAATCGTTCGAAGACCAGCTAGTTCAACTTGGGAAGAATTCTTGAAAGACATGTGGTTTGTGCGCTGACTGTAGCTTAGTTCATCCATGAACAACTGATTGGGCCCTGGCGTCAATCCTTATCTTCCGAGTGTGGTGAGACGTCATCATGCCCATCGTAGATCTTCAGCTAGGTGAACTGAAGGAGTACAAGCCCCCTCTGACGAGGTGTGACGACTTCTTGGCATTCTGGGACGAGAGCGTGAAACGGGCCGAGGACCAACCACTAAACGAAGTGACGCAACGGTTGGATTACTTCGCGCACGGGGTAGATGTGAGCAAGGTTACGTACGATGGTTTCGCTGACAGATCACCGATTGCTGGACTCTGGATACGCGCGAAGAAAAGGGATGAGGATACTCCGACGATCATCATCTATCACGGCTATGGCGGAAACAAGGGCACTGTCTCTGACCATCTAGGATGGGTGATGCTGGGCTTCTCAGTATTCGCGGTGGACGTCAGAGGCCACTCAGGAGAATCATGGGACTACGCGAGGTATTCCTCAGGGAACATGCTAGCGAACATCACGAAAGGTATAACAGATCTAGACTCCTACTACTACAAACTCGTCTACCTCGACTGTTATCGTGCTGTGAGGTACGTCATGAGCAGAGACGGACTTGATTTGGACAGGATCGGAGTGACAGGTGTGAGCCAAGGAGGAGGTCTATCGATCGCGGTCGCTGCTTTGCACAAAGGTGTCTCGGCCTCTATGCCCTGCGTACCGTTCTTGTGCAACTTCGAAAGAGCACTAAACGTAGCGGCCGCCGGGCCATACGTCGACGTGCTGAATTACATCAAAATGCATCCGGATCAAGAGACCGATGTCATGAAAACCCTCTCGTACTTCGACTGCATGAATCTGGCACCGGAGGTCAAGGTTCCTGTGCTCATGTCAGTTGGCCTCCTTGACACGATATGTCCTCCTTCCACGGTGTTCGCGACCTATCACCATCTGACAGCAGGCGACAAGGACCTAGCTGTCTACCCAGGTATGGGGCACGAAGAACTCAACATACACACCGAGAAAAGAATGAGCTGGGCTGTCAAACACCTCGTAGTCTAGAGCCGTCCTATGCTTGAGAGGAGGTGACGATGAGTGTCTCGCAAGGCAAGCGTCACGGTCGCAGGTAGTATCACGAAGGATTTCATCTGGCGCCCGGGAAAGAGGCTAAGGATTTCTCTAGGTGGCCTTCTCTACAACACCGTAGCTCTGAGTGCTCTCATGCCTGATGCCACAGTAGTTCCAGTCGCGAATGTCGGGAAGGATGTCTTCAATGATGTCGCCAAGCTCCTCTCTCATTTCACTAACGTATCACTTGAGGGCATGAGGAGGGTGGACAGAAGGAACGCACGTTGTTACTTGAACTTCGAATCCGGTACGCACTCCAACGACGGGAGCGTCGTACCCATCACACTGGCTGACTTGGAGCGGTTCTTGGATGCCGACATCGTCATGCTGACCTTTCCCACGGGCCATGAGATGACCCTTCGGAGTCTGAAGTCAATCAGGCGCAAGGCCAAGTGCCCGTTGTACATCGACTACCATATGCTGGTCCACGGCGGAGGCCGAGCAGGCACTCGACCCAGCCAAGGATTACGCGAATGGGCGGATTGGATCAGCGTGGCCGACTTCGCTCAGTTCAACCGCTTCGAAGCTGGACATCTCCTCGGCCTACCAGTGGATACCAAGAGCGACGCACTTTCATTCGGACGAGCACTATTCACTGACCGAACAAGGGCTATTGTTGTGACTCTGGGCAAGAAGGGTTCATTTGTGATTCGGTCGACAGACGGGGGACTGGTTTGTGATCACATCTCCTCGCCAAGGTGCAGGGTAGTCATCGACACCCTAGGAAGCGGGGATGTCTACTCAGCCGGGTTCATAGCGCAGTACCTGCAGTCGCCCCATGTTGTAGCTGCGGCCTATTTCGCCAGCAGGGCTGCAGCCCAACGATGCGGAGCCCATGACTTCATGGAACTCTTCCGACTGTTGCACAAGCTCGTCTGATCCTGAGACAGATGAGTGACCTGTTCCGAGCGGCGTGATTCTCTATTGCTGAAAAAGTCGACTACAGACTGAACTCATCTGACCTAGCCTCATGCACTTTATAAACGACATCAGAAGTCCTCGACTGATGCGGGCAAGGGACTTAGTTCTCATATCGATGTGCGGTGCCCTCTATGCCTCAATAGGCATTCTGACTACCCTGGGGATATTCGCTCCTGTGTTCGGTGTGGTCAGATTCTGGCCGGCTGTCTTCGTACCAGGGGTCTTCGCCGTGGCATTTGGTCCCGTGGTCGGGGGTCTGGGCGCTGTAATAGGGATCTTCATCTCGGACATGATATCTCATGGAAACGCCCTGTTGAGTTTGACAGTGGGGGTGCCCTCGAATCTGTTGGGCTTCTACGTGCTCGGATATATCGCTGCGAGACGTGACATCACGGGGAGCAGGCTCAAGGCACTGGCTGCGGCAGCTTGGGTACTTAGTTCGCTCTCATTTGGGTACTTCTACTTCAGCGTGATGGGGCAGGCACTCGATCTGGTCGGCGCTCTACTTCTAGGAGCTGTCTCACTGGTGATGGCCCTTCCACTGGCGTGGGGCCTCCTCAAACGAGACGATGCAACCTTGAGATTCTGTTTGGCCTCTGCTGTGGGTCTCGCACTCGGCAGTGTGTACATCGGAGTAGGCATATGGGCGTACAGCTACGTGTTCGCGTTGCCTCAGACAGTCATGGCGGGACAGTCATCGTTGCCGTTTTCCGCTGCCATCTTGTTGTCTTTCTGGACGTATTGCACTGAGATACCATTCTTGGTAGTGCTAGCTCCTCCCATCTACGAAGCTTTGAGACGCGCTGTGCCCTCGGTAGGCGGATCAAATAGATGATCATCGGCGTTGATGTAGGAGGTTCCACGACAAAAGCGGTTCTCTTCGAGAAGGGAGAAGTAGTCGGGACTGCCGTCTCAAGGTCGGCAGAGGATCCAGTCACTTCGATCTCGGGCGTGTTGGGAAAAGTCCTGTCGGACTCGAGGACAGACCTTGCTAACATAGAGTACGTCGCAGTGTCAGGAGGAAGGAGCCGACAGTTGCCTAGCTCTGTCCTGAACTTGGGGGTGAGAATGGTCGATGAGATCAAGTCTATCGGAGTAGGTGGACTCAAGCTGGCGGGCGCTAAGGAGGGACTAGTTGTCAGCATGGGAACAGGAACTGCGATCGTCTGGGCCAGAGAGGGGGGAAGAAAGGTCACACACGTGGGCGGAACGGGTGTAGGAGGTGGGACGATGGTGGGATTGGGTCGGAAGCTTCTTGGAATCTCGGATGCGCCAGTTCTCAACGAAATGGCAAAGCGCGGTGATGCAAGACACGTCGATCTGACTGTCGGAGACATCGTAGGCGGGACAATAGGCACCCTGAACACGGACATGACAGCATCGAACTTCGGGAAACTGTCAGGGGCAGCTACACCCGAGGACATCGCCGCTGGCATCTTGAACATGGTTGCGGAGGTTGTAGGCGAGATCGCTCACATCTCTGCATCCGGCGTCGGCACAACCCACATCATCCTCGTCGGATCCTTGACGAAGCTTGACTACGTTTCGGGTAAGACACTTGCGACTCTGCAGTCTCTGGGCAGAGAGGCTATGATACCGAAGCTGGCGGAATTCAACGTCGCAGTAGGAGCTGCGACTGAGGCATCGTGGGGAACCTGACTGGTCGCGTGACTTCTTGTTCTGTGCTCGCGAGATCAGAAGAAGTGCAGGCCCGCCCTATGTGCGGTCAAATCACGAGCAAGACCAAGCCTCTTGTTCGTGTTGATCTCTCTCAAGCCGGTCAGCTTCTTCGACCAGTTCCCGATCCAGCTTACCATTCCACTGTCACCAAAGATCTCGGCAGCGGATTGAACTATCAGAGGCGGCGCGTAAATCGCCGTCTCCACAGACGCTCACGTCGTGTCAGTGTTGCGCGAGCGAGGGGCCGTTCAAGGATGCGGAACGCGACCTTACTGGATAGGTTAATTAGCAGCTGGTCTCGTTCGAATCTATGAGTCAAGTCTTCTTCGCTACAGCCCAGCCAAGAAAGCTTGAGAAATCATTCAGTCTGCCAGTGAAGTTCATCGAAGCAGTGCAGAGAGCCGGGCTTGGTGAAGTCATAGCACCAAAGGACATTGTCGCGATAAAGATACATTTCGGCGTTCCGGGAGGCTTCAGGTCTATCAGGCCTCAGTTTGTCGGCAACCTTGTGGAATCGGTAAGGCAGTGTGGAGGCGTGCCGTTCTTGACGGATACGTGGGGGTTCAGGCACATGGAGGACGCTATCGTAACTGGGCTATCATACGAAACGGTGAAGGCACCTATCGTTCCAACTAGTGGGATAAAAGAGAACGACATACGCAAGGTCAAGTTGGACGATGGGCTGGTGTTGAAGGAGGTCGAAGTAGCCGGGAATGTCTACGACGCCGATGCGTTGGTCACGTTCTCGCACTCAAAGGGGCATGACAGCAGCGCATACGCAGGTGCCCTGAAGAATCTGGCCATTGGATGTTGTTCACGAGCGATGAGAAAGGCCCTTCACGCCAAGGAATCCGAAGAGCGAGGAGCAGAGAAGTTTCAATCAGGCATGGCGGATGTTGCAGCGGCGATCCTTAGAAAGTTCAAGACCAAGCAACTACACGTCAACTACCTCATGGACATAACTGAATTCTGCGATTGCGCAGACTGGTCGACGAATCCCTTCGTTCCAGATATAGGAGTGCTTGCCAGCAGAGATGTGGTCGCAGTTGAAGCTGCTAGCTTGGATCTGATCAACAAGGCCCCGACCCTGCCCAACTCAATCGCGGACAAATACAACCTCAAGCCAGGAGATGACAAATTCAAGATAATCCAAGGGAAGGATCCCTTCATACAAGTGAGGGCGGCCGAGAAGTTGGGCTTGGGTAGCTCGAAGTACGAACTCATAGAAGTATAGCTGACCCGTTGGCCATCAGTTTGCTTCTGGATTGCTGACTAGAGATACTTTACCCTGTTGAAGTACTTGTCCAAGAACCGCTTGTTGTAGGCATCCCCGCCTGGTACATTGGCGCTCTTCCAGACGGGAGGCTCAACTCCCATCTTGATCAGCTTCTTCACTATTTCGATCTCAAGCCTATGCACTATGTAGAAGTCGACGACATTTGATACAGGACCAATAGGTGTGTCCAAGCCTTTCATGTTGACAACAGCATCGCCAAACGGGTTGTAGTCATCAATGCATATGTCCGCTATGTCGAACACATTCTTGTTGCTGGGGTGTCTGACAACATGTCCCTTCGGCACCTTGTTCTGCCAGTCGCTTGAGGAAAGGGCGATCACAGTGCATCCCTTCTCCTTACAGGCTAGGGCCGCGTCGATCGTGGCAGGGTTGACGCCAATGTTGTGGATGATCAGCACTACGTCTCCTTTCTTCGGATCGTAGTAGTCGACCACAGCCCTTCCGTATCCCGGCAGTCGTTCGAACTTCATGTAGTGCAGCGCCTGCGAGAACGGAGACAGCCCGATGTCCATGAACGGGTTGATGCAGGCAAGTCCACCGGCCCTGTAGAATATCTCGGCCACTGGCAGCCAGGTGTGTCCTCCGCCAGCATATAGGTGAATCAGTTTGTCGTCAGCTATCGCCTTCGCCATGACCTCAGCAGCCTTGTCCAAGTTTCCTGCTTGCTCCTTCTCGAACTTGTTCAGTATCGAGGTGATCGCATCTAGGTAGGTTCTTCCTTCACTCATACACGAATCACTCGACCGAGGATGCCAAGCCTGCTTATATGGTTGTCAAAGCAGCGCGGATAGACTGGTTGCTGAGGGGCCGCTCGCTATGCGTTCAGATCTTCGGGGCTCTCAGTTCGTTGCTCAATCCCAGATGAGTATCACACCCATGAACCCCGATCTGTCCTTAAGTAGCTGCCTGTAGATTTCTGGGGCTTCGGAGTAGGGTACCCTGTGGGAGACCAGACCGCCGACATCAAGTTCTCCTCTCTTCACGAGATCGAAGAAGAACTCGGCGTCACGTTTGTCAGTCCAGGGGTTGTCAGGAGTCGAGTAGCGAGGGTGAGACCTGTTGTGCGTTCCGATTATCGTGTAGCTCGGAGAATTGCAGAGATCATGAAAGTCGAAGGCAGTCTTGCCACGCGGGCTGCTCAACACGACGAACCTGCCCTGCTCCTTTAGGCATCCGAACTCCGCGGGGATCGAATCTTGGTCGCCCGTCGCCTCTATGACAATGTCTGCCATCCTCCCGGCAGTCATCTCCTTGACCCCAGCAATGATGTCTGAGGTCTTTGGGTTCAGGGCGACGAAGGAGGAGTTGCTCGGCACCTTTGCCAACCGTTGATCAGCCAAGTCAACCACTATGACCGGTCTCGCCCCGCACAGAAAACAAAACCTCGCTGCCAATTGACCGACCAGGCCCGCTCCGTATACGACCACAGCGTCTCCCAGTCGCACGCCACCTCTCCTGACCCCATTTAGCGTGATCTCAGCCATCGTGGAGAACACGGCGTGCTCGTCAGGTATCTTCTCCTCGATTGACCTCAAAGACTCCGGGCTTGCCGTAACGTAGCGTGCGTGCTGTCCATAGCTTGCGACTCTCTTTCCGATCCACTTGTCTTCGACGCCACCGCCGACGGCGATCACCTCGCCGACATTGTCGTATCCCGGAGTGAACGGGAACTTTCCGTACTCTGACCACGCCGAGTTCTTCGGAAAATTGCCGCTGAGGATTGTCAACTCGGTTCCTGTGCTTATGAGCGTCCTCCTCGTCTTGATGAGAGCTTGCCCCTTGGCGGGCTCCGGCACGGACTTCTGCTCGATTACCACTCGACCCGGTTGCGTGAAGACTATCGTGGGGTTGTGTTCTGCCATTTCGCGTTTCGTGATGCCCGCTCACGATATATATGTGGAGCAGGATCAGTACGCTAAGTGCTATAAGCTGCTACGGTTTCGCATCCGCCGAAGGAAAATGGTCGTGAAGGAAACGGGGGTAAGCCTCTACGGTCTGACCTATCCGGAGCATGCTGAGGATCACTTCAGAGAGATGGTGAAGCACAACTGTAACGCAGTGCTTTTGGCGATAATGGAGTTCGACCTTGAGTTCTGGTATCCAAGCCTGATTGAGATAGTGAAACGGGCGAAGAAGATGGGGCTCACTGTCTACTTGGATCTCTGGGGCGTCGGCAAGTTTTTCGGCGGGGAGCAGACCAGCGTCTTCCTGCAGAACAACGTGAAGAACAGGCAGGTCGCAGCACTCTCAGGGGAGCCACTTATTGCCGCCTGCTTCAACTCCCCGGCCTTCAGGAAGTACTTCTCGGGGTGGGTCAGGAAACTCGCAGAGGACACAGATTCGGATGGATTCTTCTGGGATGAACCTCACTACGCAGCTGGCGGCCCGGACTGGTCGTGCAGGTGTGAGATCTGCCAGTCACTCTTCAGACAGGAATACGGCTACGAGATGCCCAAGATTCTCACAGATGATGTCAGGACATTCCGCGAGGACAAGGCTGTGGAGGTCCTGAGGGAAGCCTCGATCGTTGCCAAAGAAGTAGACCCGAAGCTCAAGGTGACCTCATGCGTTGTGACCTCGCCGGACCCATGGCATGGATACGCGAACTGGGACAAGGTGGCCAGGGTGAAGGAGTTCGACGTGTTTTCCACGTCGATAATGGGCTACGGCAGACCCCTCAAGGACTACGTCGACGTGGCAGAGCGGACTGTCGCCACGGCCAAGAAGTACGGCAAAGGATCACAGCGATGGGTCATGAGCTACCACAGCTCACCTGATGACTTGGAGTTCATCAGAACGCTTGTGCATCTATATGCTGACAAGGGGGTCGACTCGATCTTCTCTTGGACATACCGCGCAGGGAAGTGGACGACTCTATCCGCTCCAGAGCCTGACAAGGTGTGGGATATACTCGGGTCAGCCTTCGGAGAAGTGCTCAAGAAGTAGAACCGCTTCTGGCTTGCCAGAACGCTTTGGGAAACCTATCGCCATCTGGCCAGGACTTCGGAGATAGCCCTCAGGTTGGCTTCAGGGCCTGGGAGTTGACCGACCTGGAGGATTATGCCATCCATACCGGCTTCCTTCATCGCAGTAGCCCTGAACTTGGCCCCGTTCGCGTCGACCTTGGAGTGTGCCGAGAAGATCCCGTACATCGGCTTGTCATGCCTGACAGCAGCCACTGCTTTGAGAGCTTCACGCTTCACTGCTTCGCCTAGCGGGAGTTTGGTGTCGCTGAAGTCGCTTGAGGGAAGAGTATCATGTTCATGGAAGGCTTTCAGTGAGTTCGGGAACCCCAACTTGTCGTAGCCGAAGGCCCGGTACAGAACAGGCAGCAGATCGGCTTCTGATATCCCGCTGTTCCAGTCCGTCATCCTAGCTGTGAGCTCCATGAAGTTGAACAGGACAAAGATGAAAATGTGCGACAGCAGCGGGCTCAGAAAATCCGAATGTCGCTCGAGGAGATCGTACTTGTGCCCTCCGATCAACGAGAACGTGGGAGGAAAGCTATCAGTCCCTATCGCCACTTCGTTCTTGACACCCTTGACCGCTTGGTAATATCGTTCCATGCCAGTGCCTATCAAGTCACACCTGAAGTTGAGCCAGTCGACCATAGAGGAATCTGCCCCAAGGTAGTAGAGTAGATCAGTGAAGCCCAGGTCTAGATCGCGCAGCCTAGACAGTCTACGCGCGTCGACGCTCTTCATCGACCCGAGAAGCTTCTGCAGTCCGGACTTCATCCTCGGGAAATCGTATCCCAGTTCTCCAGCTGCCCTCTCGCATTCCCCGCATCCACATCCGAAGAAGTTGAACAAGTTGTGGCCGATTGGAGAATAGCGCTGATGGGTCATCGTGAAGCCGTCGATCTCATATCTCCTGGTGAGATCCTTCAGCAATTCCTCATTGTACTGCCGCCACTTCCTGTTGCTGGGGCACCAAGACCAAGCCCAGCCCGATCCATGTCTGGACACGGGCTCCACTATGTTACCGTCGAAATCCCTGAACGCGAGTTCCGGGTGGTTCGGGCCAGAGTCCATCTCTGCGTAGAGGGAGATGCATATCCAGACGTCGATGTCCCTTCGGTGAGCCTCTCGAATGAACCCGTTCAGCGGATCGTCCTTTCCAGCTGGCTTCACCTGGATCGGGGCCTTTCTCGCCACCTCCTCACTTGGCCCCCAGATGTCGCCTGCGGGTCCCATGCCCAGTATCACAAGATTGAGTCCGATCTCTTCCTTCAGCTGGTCGACCGTTTTCCAGTTTGCCTGCATTATCTCGGCCGAGCCAGTGTAAACCCCTACTACTCGCTTCATGCTCTTGCCGCTAGGGCGTGAGTCTGCTGTCTTAAGTCATTAGAGGAATGTCGCTTAGGGGGTTCCCCTAGGGTAGAGCTATCTCCTCAGCACCAGTCATCGGAGAGCATTTCAGCCGAATGCGTTCAACCGGCGTGCCTACGATGTCGATCTCCTTGGGATCGTTCGTACCTAGACCTCTCTCGTGTGCCGCGTTCAGATGGAGTATCCTGTGCGGATAGAACCCCATGATCTGAGTACCGATCACGTCTGCCGCGACTAGATCTCTACTTCCGAACACAGCGCCGAGTTCTTCGACCTTGACATCCTGCCACTTGAACCCGAACTCCTTTCCCGGGTTGGCATTGTGCATCACGGTGATCGCGTCTACGATACCCAAATGGGCTTTGTTGACGGAAACGATGTCCACCATGCCTTCCGCGAGTGTCCTCGACTGTCCCATCACGATATCTGGATTGTACCTGGGATTGTTTCTCCAACCAGTCAGGCTGCAGATGGTCGGTCCGTAGTAGCTCGGGGTCGTTCCTCCTGCCATGTTCTTGATGTTGATAGATACTCCACAGGCGTTCCAGACCTTCAGGACTGGCACAGAGATGACGATGTTTGCCTTCCTGATCGTCCTTGGAGCGTTGAGGGTTTTCAGTACCCTTCCGTCCGGAACTGGCACGACCTCCACTTCATCGTTGTTTAGGTCCACCAACCTGGCATGATGTTTTCTCGCCACCTCAAACACGCCGTACATGAAGAAGGCCTTCCAAGTGGGGGTGGCGGATGCTTCTGCGATGATGACCTGCTTCACTCCCTTCGTGTTCTTGACACTTCCAGTCACGGCATCCACGACCTCTGTGCTCGTCTGGTCGCCCCTCCTCGGAAGACCCACACCCGCTTCGCTCCCAGGCAACTTGTTGCCCTGTAGCCCTCCGTACTCCAATGGGGCGATCCTGCTCACGTCTGCGAAATTGGGTTTCACTACGACGGGATCTCCCCCGAGATCTTCGACGAGCTCCTCGAACTTGAGCGTCTGGAGCGTGCGAGCGACCATCTCCTCGACTGTACCGCCTGCAGCGATTGAAACAAGTGAGCGAGAGGCCATCCGGCGGAGTCGGATCACTTCAGATATAAGCGTTGGGAGAGACCCAGCCAGTGAAAACTTATCACTTTGACTGATGGGAAGCTAGCAATGCCCACAATCCTCCTGACAAATGACGATGGCATCATGAGCGTCGGGCTTCGCGTTCTCATGGAGAGCTTAAGCAGGTTGGGAGTTGTCATCCCCGTCGCACCAGATTCACCCAGAAGCGCAACGGGCATGAGTCTGACCTTCCATAAGCCGCTACGAATGAGCGAGGTTACGGTCAACGGGGTGGCAGCTCACGCTATCTCTGGAAGCCCGGCCGACTGCGTATCACTGGGCATCAGCAAGGTCCTCTCCGGTAAGCGCCCAGACATCGTAGTCTCCGGAATCAATATGGGAGACAACGTCACTGCACAGACCGTGTTCGCGAGTGGCACTGTGGCTGCGGCGATTCAGGCGGCCATCATCGGAATACCTTCGATAGCTTTTTCGATGGAGGTTCCCGAAGGTGAACACAGCGCGGAAGAGCAAGAGCCAAGAATGGAGACTGCGGCCGCTCGGGCGTTCCCTATAGCAGACTTGGTCATCAGGCGAGGGCTTCCCAAGGGGGTGGATTTCCTGAACGTGAACTTCCCCTATGATGTCAGGGAGGACACGCCATTCAAGGTGACCAGGCTCGGAACCCAAAAGTATGAGGACTATGTAGTCGAGCGGATCGACCCTAGAGGGAGACCTTACTACTGGCAATGGGGCAACTCCAGAGATTTGAGAGAGTTTGAGCCCGGGACTGATGCCCATGCCGTGTTCGTCGAGAAGGCCATATCTATCACACCCCTTCAGATCGATCCTTCTAGGGGGGTTTCTCAGAAGGCAATCGCCGACTACCTCGGAAGCTGACAAGGCCACAGGGCCAGTCCTATCGGTTGATTCTCTCTGTGTTTGTCTGATTGCCCGTATACGAACCACTAGTGAGCAGTCCTGGGATGGATTTGACACCCAGTCGGGCTAGGTAGGGGATACCGATGAAATCCGTGACTGTGAAGAAAAATCTCGCCAGCAGGGCGATTGCGGTGGCCTTATCAAGGACTACTCCCAGGAGACCCAGAAGTAGGGCGTACATGCCTTCCTGAACCCCGAGCCCTGCGACTGTCACGAATGCATACATGCTGAATCCTGCGATCGAGTAAGTCATCACGAAACCAAACGGGCTCACTCGCGTCACCCCGATTGAGAGTGCAAGAAGATAGAGAGCAACGGAATTCAGGACCTGAGCTACGAGCAGGAAGAACGCCACCTGGATCGCCGCCCCCGTTGCTCTTCTCCCGCTCTTCTGAAATGCTGCGATGGCCCGTCTGACCTGCTCGATCCTCGGCTTGATGAACGATACGTTCCTGGCACGTTCGATGAGGTTGCTCAGCCATGTGTGGTGGATGAGCGACACGAGCGCGAATCCCATGAGAGCGATCGGAAGAAACCCGAAAGCCAGCAGTGCGATCAGCTGAATGCCTGATCCGATGTATCTGCTGAAGAAGATGATCGCGATGCAGCCCATGATGACAATGGCAAATGACTGGACTGCGCCAGTGAAAACAATAGCGGCCATACCGTCCTCAAGGCTTACCCCTAGTTCTCCACCCAGGAGCACTGGCGTAACGAAGTATCCCGTCCTTGCTGGGGTCAGATCGCTGATCAGTTGTCCGGCGATGCTGACCATCACAGTCTTGAACGCTGACGGGCTATACCCCATCCTTTCGAGCAGTACGAAGAGAGAGTATCCCACAAATCCAGACGCGACTATGAAAGTCAGCGCTGCCATGACAACGTAGCCAGCGTCTGCGCTGAGTATCAGCGTCGCGACGCTCCCGAAGTCCGCGAAGTAGATCAGTAACGCAAGCATGACTGCGCCCACGAGCAGTTGGACACTGAACCAGCCCCACCTGTTCAAGAGGATGACCTTCATTGAGGGGGTCTGTATATAAGAAGGTAATAGCGAAGAAATCATATCGTCACGAGTGAGTTAGCTCAAACATCAAGCGAAAAGATCCTGCTCGAGGAAACGGGCGCTTTGTGTGCCCCTTTCCGAGGACAAGACCAACCCCGAGTACGTGAAAGAGAGGTTGAAAAGCTTTGGCCTACATAGTCCGCATCAACCCCAAGTGATAAAAGGATAGGATTGAACCGGCGTTTAGGTGAGAATCGTACATGCTCAAGTTGTCGAAGAACCAACCGCATTTTGCAGTCGCTGTTCTGATCTTCCTCAATCTTCTCCTCCTCGGTTCCGTGTTCGCCCCGCTGGTGAAGCCTGCCGGCCAGACCTATAACATCGCAGTTCTGTTTGATGTCGGAGGACGCGGCGACCTAAGTTTCAACGACATGGCAGTGTACGGAGCGGAACAAGCAGAGACAGCTCTGGCATCGCAAGGCTATACGGTCACCATAACTTACTTCACCCCAAGGTCCACAGCTGACTTCCTTCCAACTATCGAGACCTTCTCCTCTTCAGGCACGTACACCCTGATCTGCTGCATAGGCTTTCTCTGGGCAGATGCGCTGAACGCAAGTGCTTACGAGCACCCGAGCCAGAAGTACATGATAATCGACAGTGTGGTTGACCAGCCCAACGTTGCGTCAGTAGTCTTCACCGAGGAGCAGTCAAGTGCCATGGTGGGCGCCGCTGCAGCGATAGCCACTCAAACGGGCAAGGTGGCGGTCGTGCTGGGCATGGAAATACCACTGCTCTGGAAGTTCGAGGTCGGGTTCGCGTATGGTGCCAAGTGGGAGGCTCAGAAGCTGGGCAAGGCCATAACGATAAGCTACTACTACACAGGAACGTTCGGAGATCCTTCCAAGGGCCAGGAGGCTGCAACTACCTTCTTGGACCAAGGCTGTGACGTGATTTACGCAGCAGCAGGAGCCACTGGACTGGGAGTACTCGAGGCATGCTCTCAGAGAGCAAACACAACGGGCAAACCGATATTCTCCATAGGAGTAGATTCCGACCAAGACTACCTCTATCCAGGCCAAGTGCTATGCTCCGCCAGAAAGAAGGTCGACTTCGGAGTCATGTCAACTGTGGAAGCTGCTGTCAAGGGAACCTTCACGCCCGGCATCGTAACGCTGGGATTGGCACAGGGAGGAGTCTCGATGTCGACGCCAGCGGACATGGACGTATGGGCTGACTTTCTGCAAGGCGCTGGCTACACAACCTCTCAGATTGCGACAATCAAGTCAAGCGTGCAGGCGATGTACAATACCTACCTCTCGGCCCACCAGGCGGATCTGGATGATCTGAAGAGCAAGATCATCGGCGGAAGCGTAGTCGTTCCAGTCCCGACTAGTGACAACATAGGTATCCTGCGTGCGGAGTACGAGGGAACCTTCCAATCTGGCGTTCCGCTTACGAACATCCTGATAGCCGGAGCACTACTCATCATCATGGTCGCGGTTGGCTACTACATCGTGTTCATGAGGAAGGCGCCCACCGGTAAGTGAGCGCCTCCTTCCTTTTCTTTCGCAGTGTTTTTGCTGAAGCCATAAATCCCCGGCAGTCCCAGCAGGTGTGATGAGGTTGGGCTCCGATCCGTACATCCAGATTGAAGCCGTTCGGAAAGTCTACCCTGATGGCGTTCAAGCTCTCAGTGGAGTCACGGTCGATTTCCGCAGGGGTGAGGTCCACGGGCTTCTTGGTGAGAACGGAGCCGGCAAATCGACTCTGATGAGGATCCTCTTCGGCCAGATAAAGCCGACCGGGGGCAAGATCCTGATAGACGGAAACCAAGTGAGTTTCAACAGCCCACATGACGCGATTTCTCACAGGATAGGTATGGTCTTCCAACACTTCATGCTGGTTTCGAGCTTCACTGGCTTCGAGAACATCATGCTCGGCCTCGGGACAGGAAAAGGCCTCAGATCCGAACAGGATGTGAGGAAATCATCGGAGAATCTAGCGCTTCGTTTGGGGCTCAAGGTCAATCTGGACGAGACTGTCGAGAACATGCCGATGGGCGAAAGGCAACGTGTGGAGATCCTGAAGCTTCTGGTGAGGAACGTAGACCTTCTGATCCTAGACGAGCCTACCTCGACCCTGACCCCGTTCGAGACGGACGAACTGCTGAAGGTCATGAGAAGGCTCAAGGAGGAAGGCAAGACTATCATCTTCGTGACGCACAAACTGAGAGAGGCGTTGTCGGCGTGTGATCGGATCACGGTGATGAGGAAAGGGGCGAGAGTAGACACGGTCGAAGCAAAGAGCGCAGACCTCCGTTCTCTTGCTCTGATGATGGTGGGAAGAGAGGTTCTGCCCGAGATCAGAAAGGGGACTCCGAAACTCCGCGATGTTCTTCTAGAGGTGAGGGATCTTGTTGCCCTCAGTGATACTGGGAATGAAGCGCTGAAAGGCGTCTCGTTTCAAATCCGAGGCGGCGAGATATTCGGGATCGCGGGAGTGGCGGGCAACGGACAGAAGGAGCTCGTTGAAGTGATAACAGGTCTCAGGAGAGCCAAATCGGGAGCTGTTCTCGTGGGAGGAACGGAGACAACGACAAAGTCTCCCAGAGATATCTATGACTTGGGCTTAGCTCACATTCCGGAAGATAGGCTTGGACGAGGAGTCGTTCTGCCGCTATCCGTTAGGGACAACCTGCTGCTGGGCCTTCAGTTCAGACCCAAGTTCGAGGAGCACATGCTGATGAAACAGGGCGCAATAGATAAGAACGCCAGGGATCTGATCAGTACGTATTCGATTGCTGCCACGGAGGATACCCCAGTTAGGTCTCTCTCAGGCGGCAATATTCAGAGAGTAGTCGTCGCCAGGGAGTTCAGCAAGTCTCCACGCATCATTGTTGCATCTCAGCCTACGACTGGCTTGGACATCAGCGCCACCGAGTTCGTAAGACAGGAGTTGCTCAAGATGAGAGACGACGGGAAGGCGGTGCTACTGATATCCTCAGAGCTTGAGGAGGTGACCGGGCTGAGTGACACTATGGCCGTGATATACGAAGGAAGGCTTGCAGGCTTCAAGAGGCCAGAGGAATTCAGCGCCGAAGAAATCGGTCTCATGATGGGAGGGGCCAAAGTTGAGCAATAGGTTCGGGATCAGTAGAGAGAAGGTGAACAAGGTTCTGCAATCCGTGGCGATAATCGTGTTCGGCTTCGCCATCGGGGGCATTATCATGTTCGCCGTGGGGTACGACCCTATCGCCGCTTACTCGGCCATGTTCTTCGGCAGCAAAGAAAAAGGAATGCAGGGAGCGTTCGGAGGCATCTTCGGAATCCTTTCCACGATCCGTGAGGCTTCCTTCATTATACTAACTGGACTCGCAGCTCAGATAGCTTTCTCTGCTGGCGTATTCAATGTGGGCATTGAGGGCGCAATGTATCTGGGAGCTTTCGTCTCGTTCATGTGCGCTTACAGCTTCTCAGCACCAGCGGGATCCGTTTTGGGTGTGCTGGGAGCCTTGCTTTCCATTCTCGCCGCCATGATCGCAGGATTGTTGTGGATGTCCATTCCAGCCTTCCTCAAGATCAAGAGAGGAGCGCACGAAGTGGTGACGACAATCATGTTGAACTACGTGGCCACGAGCCTCACTGAGCTTCTCGTCGTGAAGTTCTTCCTTCCGACCACCGGAGTACCTCCCGGAGGGATCGTCACGCCATTGATCAGCAGGTCCGCGATGATCCCCCAGATTGACTTCATGGGGGGCCAGCTGAACCTAGGATTCATCCCGACGATCATAGTCGCTATTATCGCGTTCATCGTCATGGAAAGGTCGGTCGTCGGTTACTCCATCAAGGTCGTCGGGTCGAACCCGAATGCGGCGAAGTACGCGGGGATAGAAGTGGGCAGAATCATACTACTGGTAATGCTCGCTGGTGGGGCCATGGGAGGTTTGGCAGGAGCAATAGCTGTCCAGTTCACCGAATACAGGTTCGATCAAGCGTTCAGTCCAGGGTATGGGACCTCTGGCATTCCCGTTGCCCTCATCGGCAGGCTCGATGTTGTCGGCATAATCCTAGCTGGGTTGTTCATAGCAGCTCTTCACATCGGTGCCCAAAGCATACAGCCGGTCACTGGAATGCCGAGCCAAGTGTCGCTCCTTATCGAAGGGGTGATAGTCTTCTCGGCATCAATGCCCGGCGCGTTCGATCTGCTAAAGAAATACATCAAGCCCAAGGGTGAGAAGAATGAGTGAGATTCTAGTAGACCCGATCATCTTGGTTTCGTTGGTCTTCGGGGCACTCAGGTCCATGATACCTCTCCTGCTCGGTAGTGTCGGAGAGGTGACTCTGGAAGAATCCGGCCTGGTGAATATGGGCGTCGAGGGGATAATGCTTCTTAGCGCCTTCGCCAGCGCATACGGTTCTTGGACCACGGGTAACCCATTCATCGGAATCCTGTACGGAGTCATAGTCGGGGCGGTTTCCGGGCTGCTGTACGGATACCTCAGTGTCAAGCTGAAGGCGGACCAGGTTGTCATGGGGTTAGGCATCTCAACGTTCTCGTTAGGCCTAACTGAGGTGTTGACGGTTGCAGTGTGGACGACGTATGGCTATGGCAAGAGCGTCACGAGGGTACCGCCGTTGCTGAGCCTTGTCTTCGGCAACCTTGCATATCAGATATCTCTGTTCCTTCCACTTTCAATCATTGTGGCACTGGGAGCATTCTACCTGCTGTACAAGACCAAATACGGCCTGACCATCAGGAGCTGTGGAGAGAACGCGTTGGCAGCAGATGCAGCAGGCATCGACGTGCCCAAGGTCAGGTACCTGATGTCCATCTTTGCGGGTGTTCTTTTCGGACTCGCTGGGACCTACATCGCGATTGACTGGAACAACATCTTCACAAGAGGCATGACGGGAGGGAGGGGCTGGGTTTCAATAGCTCTGGTGATCTTCTCGGGGTGGAACCCACTGGCCGCGATCGGTGGCAGTCTGCTCTTCGGGTTCTTCGACACCCTTCAGTACTGGGTCTCTGCGTCGCTGGGAGCAAGTCTGCTGCCTGCTCAGCTGTTGAGGATGATCCCGTACCTCGTTACGGTAATAGCACTGGCGATTTACGGAAAGAGAGCGAAGGGTCCCGCCGACGCTGGCAAACCCTACGTGAAGGAATAGCCCGCTCCCCGCGTGAGGGTTCTCCGTTCGTGGGCTTCGTGTGATCAGATGATGCTGAGAATAAGAGGGGCAAAGACCGTTGCGCTCAGAGACATGACTGTTATCATTGTATTCAACGACGGGCCAGCCGTGTCCTTGAACGGGTCTCCCACAGTATCACCTATGACTGCTGCCTTGTGAGCTTCTCCCCCCTTGCCGCCAAACGCGCCATCCTCGATGAACTTCTTCGCGTTGTCCCACGCCCCACCGGAAGTTGCCATGAACTGACCGAATATTATTCCGGTGAAGATGCTACCTCCAAGGAAACCCCCGAGCGCGGCTTTGCCCAGAATCACACCGACTACGAGAGGAACGACTACGGCGAGCACGCTCGGTAAGATCAGCTCCCTCAGGGCTCCCACCGTGGCCATGTCCACGACCCTCGCGTAATCCGGCTTCGCTTCGCCCTTCAGTATTGCCGGGTTCTCCCTCAGCTGTTTTCTCACTTCCTCTATCATGCTGAACGTATTCTTCTCCACGGAGAGTATGAGCATCGCTGAAATCAAGGGGGGCATCAACGCACCGATGAAGGCCCCCGCCATCACATATGGGTTCATCAGGTCTATTGTGTGTATGCCAACCGAGTCAGCGTATGCAGCGAACAATGACAGGACTGTAAGCGCTGCTGCGCCAATCGCGAATCCCTTCGTTATGGCCTTGGCTGTGTTGCCGGCAGAATCGAGTTTGTCCGTTATTTTCACGACCTGCTCTCCGAGACCAGATTGCTCCGCGATTCCCTTGGCATTGTCCACTATGGGTCCATAGGCATCAGATGAAATGGTCATTGCCACCGTGGATAGCATTCCGACCGCGCTCATCGCCACACCGAATATGCCCGCGAAGTACCACGACGCAATTGTGGCAACGCAAATACCCAGGATGGGGGGGACCGTGCCAATGATGCCGTATGAGAAGCCTGAGAGTATTGTGGTAGCTGCCCCGGTCTTTGTCGACTCTGCGATCTTGTTCACCGGGGTCGCGTCATCTGAAGTGAAGTAGTCGGTCGTGAAGCCTATCACGATGCCCACTGCCATGCCCGAGATGGTTGCATAGAAGACGCCCATGTCTGCACCGACCCATTTGATCATTATGAGGGAAAGCACAACGAACACAGCACACGTGCCGAGACTCCCCCTGTTCAGGGCGCTGCTGGGATCTTCTGACCTAACGAATAGGAGTCCGATGATTGATGCCGCGAGCCCGGCGGCCGCGAACATCAGTGGCAACGTGGCCCCAAGAGCACCAAGCGCGGCAGTGCCGATAATCATCGCGGAAACTATGCTGGCTATGTAGGAGTCTATCAAATCTGCTCCCATTCCTGCGACATCACCGACATTATCACCGACGTTGTCAGCTATGACAGCCGGATTGCGTGGATCGTCTTCTGGTATCCCGACCTCGACCTTGCCCACGAGATCAGCGGCCATGTCGGCGGTCTTCGTGTAGATCCCTCCTCCCGCCTTCGCGAACAAGGCAAGTGTGCTAGCGCCAAAGCTGAAGCCAAGGATCGCATCAGTGTCCAAGAAGACATGGTAGAGCACGCTTATCCCGATCAGGGCCAATCCTACGATAGAATAACCCATGACGGCTCCGCCCTCGAACGCAACAGGAAACGCCTTGCTCAGTCCCTCAGTCGCCGCGTTCGCGCTCCTGACGTTTGCCTTGAGTGCAGCTTCCATGCCCACATATGCGGCGATGCTGGAACACATCGAACCGAGCACGAAGGCGAAGGCCATTTCTACGCCTCTAAGGAAGAACAACAGAGCAGAGATCGCAACCACGAACACCGCGAGCGTGATGAACTGCCTTCTCAAGTAGGCGTTTGCGCCATTCCTGATTGTTTCCGATATCTCGACCATCCTCTGATTGCCTGAGGGTTGTCTACTGACTCGCCGGTAGAGCCAAGCGGAAACAACGAGTCCACCAAGTCCGATCAAAGCAGCGTACAGTTCCATTTGAGAGTCTCGCGCTTCGCTTGGGCTATAAAGGCGTGACCGCTGTGAATGGAACGCATTGATGTTCTACTGTTGCAGACGACCCGTTCATCCGCCGCCCACCATATGGTGACCTCATGATACCGTTCTCGAAGTGTTGTGGCTTCCTCTCCTTGAACCCCTTGCGCCAGAGAAGTCTACTCCGTCTCCAACTTCGACCAGTCCTCATGACTTAGCAAGACGGGAAGCCTGGGTTGGCCCTCCTCCGAGCCTGTCTGAGTCACGATGACAAACCTCGCCTTCTTGCGGAGTTCTCGGATGTTTCTGGCCCCGACGTAGCCCATTCCCTGTTTCACATGCTGGACCAATTCATTGACGACTGAGGCGGAGCTCCCAACGCTTTTCACTAGTCCTTCGACTCCTTCCGGGGCGCCTTTTGACGATACCATGTACCTGTCCACCCTTGACATGACACTGCGTGCTCCCATTCCGCGAAAGAGCTTGTACCTGCCGACGAGTCCAGGCAGCGGGGATTCCAGAAGCCTCCCAGGCGACTCATCGCAACCGGCGAGCGCCTTGCCGAGCATGACGGAGTCAGCTCCGAGCGCAAGGGCCTTCACAATGTCGCCCCCTGACTCGATGCCACCGTCCGATATGACCGGTATGTGATGTCCCTTCGCGACAGAATACACCCCGTGGACAGCTGAGGCCTGTGGAACCCCCACCCCCGTGACAACCCTCGTTATGCATATCGAGCCAGAGCCGAGACCAACGCGAAAGGCGTCGGGATCAGCATCGAGGTAGTCGTGAGCAGCCTTCGGTGTGCCGATATTGCCTACGATCAGCTCAGATGAGATCTGTCTTCTGATCTCCTTGGCAGATCTGACGACGTTCATGTTATGTCCGTGGGCCGTGTCAATCACGATTGCATCGGCACCAGCAGAGTCCAGAGCCTTTGCTCTTCTCACGTCAAATGGGCCAACAGCCGCTGCCACAGCGGGGCGTCCCTCACCATCGATCGTCTCGGCCTTTGACTCACTCGACTTTACGCGGCGAACCTCCTCAACCTCCTGCTCCTCGCTCATGTTCCGGTGTATCACCCCTATCCCTCCCAGTCCGGCCATCTCCAGCGCCATCCGAGACTCAGTCACAGTATCCATCGGCGAGCTGACAACGGGAGAACGCAGAGCTATCCCCTTCGTAAACCTCGAAGAAACGTCGGCTTCCTTGGGCTCTATGTAGGACGCATTTGGTAGAATCAGCAGATCTCTAAGGCTGTAGTAAGTGGCCAATCCCTCGAGTCTTGATCCGGACATTTTCCTTCGTTTCCACTCATTCTATTAAAAGCTGAGCTGAGATTGGCGGATGCTCCTGAGAAGTCTTATTTGCGTTCAGTCCGCTTGAATTTGGTTGCGTGTCAGGCCGACCGAGCGCTTGCACTCTCTACTCCGAGGGTTGTGACAAATACACAATGAGCACTCTGACCTGATCGGATACGTCCTCGCACCTGTCGGAGGTTTCCTCGATTGCTTCAAGCAGTTCGGAGGAGAAAACAATGACGCGGGGATCCGCTCCGTTGTAGAAGTTTCCCATCAGAATCCTCCTGCCGCCCATGTGCAGTTCATCGACTTCCTCCTCCAGTTCTTCCACCATGTCGGCACCCTTCTTGGCGTTGGCAACATCGCCTTCTGATAGCGCTCGCATGCACTGAGCCATGGCAGCCACACAGTCCCTGACCTTCGAGCCCATGACACGGACCTCGTTCTTCATTGCCTCGTCGAACTTCTCCGCTGGTATGAACGTGAGTATCCGGCTAGCACCGTGAGCATAGTTTGCCACGCCATCTATGTGTTTGGCGAGGCTCATGAGATAGCCTCTCTCCTCGGGAGCCAGTCCACCCTTCGCGAGCTCTTCCTCGGTCTTTCTGCGCAGAGCGTCACCTTCTCTTTCTCTAACTCTTCCCCTCTCGAAAGCAGCGTCCCTCTCCTTGATGCTGCCCTCGAAGGCGGCCTTCTCCGCCAGGAGGAACTCGTCCGTGACCTCCAGGGCCTTGTTTGAGTGTTGCACCATCAACTCTAATACATTGACCCTTCTTCTGGTCTTCAACCAGTTCTGGAGAGGCTCGGACATGATGCTTATCCCCTGATTTCCTTATTTAAGCCTCCGGCTGGAAACTCGTAGACTCGAACGTGGTCTCTATCGATGCTTAGGCCCACTTGTTCGCCGACGTGATGTCCGAGCTCCCTTTCGTCAACGCTGGTCTTGACTCTTAGGAACAGATGATCTCCTATCTGGATAACGTATCTCACGAAGGCGCCCTCAAAGTACTTGGCGCGAACTCTTCCTTCGATGCGGTTGTCGTCGCCGCTGCCGTCGATCTCAACCAGTTCGGGCCTTATGACGATTGCGACCTTGCTCTCCCTTGCTGCGCTCATTCCGACTGCCCTCAGTCGGCTGTGTCCTATCCTCACAACACACCTGTCTTCGTCTGATTCCTCCATCCTGCCTGTAAAGATATTGGATTCACCCAAGAAGTAGGCTGTGAAAAGATGCGTGGGCCTGAAATAGAGATCGGACGGACTGCCGTTCTCGACCAGAACGCCTTTTCGCATCACGAAGATCCTGTCCGAGATTGCCATCGCTTCCTCTTGATCGTGAGTGACGTGGACGGCGGTCAGACCAAGATCCTTGACGATGCGTCTCAACTCGAACCTGAGTTCTGACCTGACCTTGGCGTCCAACATCGACAGCGGCTCGTCGAGCAGCATGAGCTTGCTGCCGTGGGCAATCGCCCTCGCGACTGCGGCCTTCTGCTGCATTCCTCCGCTCAGGTTCGATGGAGGATCGCGATATCTGTCCGAGAGTTTCATCATCTCCAACATCTCGAGCGTGACAGTTCTGATGTGGTCGACCGGCTCGCCCCTAGCTCTGGGGCCATAGGACACGTTCTCCCAAATGTTCATGTTGGGAAACAGTGCGATGTCTTGGAAAACGTATCCAACCCCTCTCTCCTCGATCGGCTTGTCGTTGACCAACTCCCCGTCGAACTTGATATCGCCGGAATCCTGATGGAGAATGCCCGCGATCATCCTGAGCAATGTCGTCTTGCCGCAACCACTAGGACCTATGATGGAGACGTACTCGCCGTCTCCAATGCTCATCGTCGCATCCCGGACTGCCTCGAACTCTCCAAACTTCTTCTGGAGCCCCCTTATGTCCACGGTCGGCATTAGAAGGCCTCGACCTCCTTGGCCAGACCCCTTTCAGGATACTTGTATGAGAGTGCATCTTGTGTTGCGAAGCAGACATGGACGTCGGATCCAACATGCAGATTGTTTCCCAGCGCGTTGAGTGCTGGCACGTGTGAGTACACACGGTTTCCATTGTGAAGTTCGACAGTATATCTGAAGTACGATCCAAGGGGTCTGATCTCGGCGACTCTTCCGCTCAGTCTGTTCAGACCGTCTGCAGCGTGATGGGCCAGTTGAAGGCTCTCGCACCTGACCGCAACAACCGTCAACTCTCCTTCTCTGAGACCACGTGCCCGTGCACGTATCTCCCCCGCCTTCTCGACCTCAACTGTGACGGTTTCACCGTGGACCGCCCGCACTACACCTTCCATGAGAACTCGATCTCCAACGAAGCTGGCCGCAAAGAGAGTCCCTGGAGTGAAGTAGACTGCGCGCGGAGTCCCTTCCTGTTCGATTCTGCCGTGTCTCAGAAGCATGATCCTGTCGGCAATCGAGATCGCTTCAGATTGATCGTGCGTGACGTGAACAACTGTCAGACCGAATTCTTTCGCGAAATGCTTGAGGTATCTCCTCAAATCCAGTCTGAGTCTCGCGTCGAGTGCGCCCAGCGGTTCATCGAGAAGCAGAATCTTCGCCCCGCTGGCAAGACTCCTTACCAGGGCTATCCTCTGCTGCATGCCTCCACTCAGTTGGCTCGGGTAAGCGTTGGCCCAGTCCTGCAACCTGACTGTCTTCAGCAACGTCGAGACCCTCGCTGTGATTTCGCCCGGGTCGACTCCTCTTGATGTTGGCCCGTAGGCAACGTTCTCCCAAGCCGTCATGTGGGGAAAGAGAGCATAGTTCTGAGGCATGAGCGCTGTGTTCCTGTGTTCAGGCGGGATCTCGTTGACTCCGGTTCCGTCTATCTTGATCTCACCACCGTCTGGATTGACTAGGCCTGAGATCAGTCTGAGGAGTGTGCTCTTTCCGCTTCCCGTCGGTCCTAGCACGCAGACGTATTCTCCATCATCGATGACAGCACTGACGTTGTTTATCGCCACGACATCGGCGAATCGCTTTGTCACCTCATGCAGTTCTATACTAGGCAACGCGCTTCTCCCTCGACAATGTCTTGAGAACGAGCAGTATCACGACGGAGGTCAGAAGGAGAACGGAGGTGCCGATTCCTACTGCCAGCTCACTGCCTGGGAATGGATTCTTGACCCAGTTCACCAACAGAACGGGGACCGTTTGCATCGTGGATGAGACCGCCAACGTTGCACCCGTTTCGTCCACGCTTCTGGTAAAGGTCAGGATCGCGCCGGAGAGTAGCGAGTATCTGGCGAGCGGAAGCGTGATCGTAGAGAAGGTCGTGAAAGGATCTGCTCCCAGCGTTCTTGCGGTTTCCTCAAGGTGGATGGGAATGTCATTCAATGCTGACACCAACGTGGCAACCAAGTACGGATAGGTGATGCTCAGATGCGCCAGTACGATCAGCCAGAACTCCGGGATGGCGAGGTTCTTCCAGAAAAACACCATCGACACTCCAAGAGCAACCGACGGAATCACTATCGGGACACTGGAAAGACTATCGAATATCGTTGACACCGTCTTGCCGAATCTTCCTCTTGAGATCAAGATGGCCATGGGTATGCTGAAAACGAGGTTGATGCCGGTCACAAGTAATCCGATAGAATAGGAGAGGACTACACCGGACCAGAAGTCCTGCCATATCCCTGAGCCCGACAGTATCTGGGTAGAGATTTGCTGGCTGAAAGTCGCAGGGGCATACCTCAGACTCAGTGACAGCGCTGGGAAGATCACAAAGAACAGAAGCACCGCTACGATAGCTATCGCCCCGACTTCCGGCACCAGTCCTCTGCTGAGCCTCTTCTCTAAGTCCACGTTCGCTCTCCGAAAGGGCAGCCTAAAGTGAACTTCCAACACCTTGATCGCGTAGAACACAACCAGGGATATCACGGTCAGGGCAATGCTTGTCACGACGAGAGGGCCCTCGAGTCCGGCGTTGAGTGCGTTTCTTATGAAGATCGGGCCGTTCTCGAAGGCTCCTGCCACCATGATGGTCGCTCCTGTCTCAGACATCGATCTGGCGAATGCAAGCAGAAAAGACGCGACGATGCCCGAACTGAACAACGGGATGGTGACTGTTCTCGCTGCAGTGAATGGAGTTGCCCCAAGGGTCCTGGCAGCAGTCTCATACACGAGATTGAGTTCGAGCATCTTGCCCACAAGGACCCTGACTACCACCGGATAGGAGAATGAGAAATGGAGGAGGACCACGAGGATCCAGCCGGGCGCGAGTGGCGGTAGCCCGAGAAATCCGAGCGGCCCCTCGGACGACCAGAACAACAATACCGAGAACCCGAGCGTCACTGTCGGGATGACAAGCGGAAGATCCACAAGGGCGTCGAGTATGCTCAGTAGGATTCCCTTCTTCCTGACTATGAGCCAGGCCAGAGGAAGTCCTGCCAGTATGTCAAGGACGGACACTGAGGTAGCAAGCACAAACGAAGCGAAGACAGCGGACAGGGCCCTCGACATCAGAGCTTGGTCCCCTATGACCTGGTTGATCGATCCTAGCCCACTCAAGATACCAAGGGTTGCTGGACCCAGTATCAGAAGGAGGAAGTAGCCCACGGAGATGCCATACACGGACAAGGAGACCCATCTAATGGAGGAAAGACTGCCGAGGAATCCCAGCAATCGTCTCCTTGTGCTCAACATCTCTACCTCCCTGATGAATCGGCGGGAAGAGAGAAGGGCAACGTAGCCACCCTATGAGTCCCGGCCAAGGGTTCTCTCCTCCTGCTCTCTGCCGCGCCTGAGTAATCACTGCTTTTATCTCCATCGCCGCTACCCAAACATGTCCGCATATACCTCTGTGATGCTTTGGCCTGAGAACCGTACAACACGTTCGCTAAGGAGCTCACAGTGTCTTCTCGAAAGGAAGCCCCTGGCTGTAGATGAATCCAAAAGTTCGACCTCTACTTGCACAGGAGATCCGGTGTGAATCGGCTTCACCTTGTGGGCACCTGAGGCCGCGGCCTTCGCTCCCTTCGTGATCAGAGCTGTCGCCATCTTAGGTGGCAGACATCTCGCACTGGTTCTGCTCAGTCCCACTTTCACGGTCGCGGTGGTGATACCGTCACCGATCAAGGCTTTCGCCTCGTTGCATGCTGCGAGGTCGCCTGAGAGGAAAGTGAGGGGAACGTCAAAGCTCCCAGCATAGTACGCCACGAAGCCTATCTCTCCGACACTCACGCTGTTGATGTGTGCATTTACCCAACTCCTAGCGGACATAGTGTGGTCTAGGACGCCGAGTCTTGTCCCCGCCATCGAGTGTTGCCCAATCATGTAGACCATGTCGACAGTGTCATCGAAGGCAGGGAGGTACCTGTCCCAAGGATTCCCCATTATGTACTCGGCGCGCTCGGAGAGTTCTTCAGGAACGAGGTTGTACGCGGAGTTTGCCCCGTGGCCGTCCAGCACAAGAATCTCATCAGCGCCGCCGTCAACAGCTCCTTCGATAGCTGCATTGACCTCGCCTGTGAGAAGGTGCCTCGCCTTCTGGTACATCGGATCCTCGAGTCCTTCCGCACCTGTCTGCCTCCAGAGCACGACACAGTCTACACCTTCCATGTCGGTGACGATGTACAGCTTCATGAACGATCGATAGCTTCTGAGGATTTAACGCTGAGCGATTCGGCATGAGACCGAGTAGATTCCAAGTTGACTCGTGTGACCAAAGCTTGTTCGGCAAACCTTTAATCTGCATTGTCCGGCCAGTTGGCCAGAATTGAAGCAACTCAGGATGGGAATAATAGGCGCTGGGATCCTAGGGACAAGCCATGCCACGATATACTCCGGGCTTGAGAACGCAAAGCTGGTAGCGGTCGCCGACATAAACGAGTCACGTGCAAAGGAACTCGCGAGCAGGTACGGGGCTGATTCATACAAGGACTACAGTAAGATGCTCAAGGACAAGTCGATTGACGCGGTCGCTGTGTGCACACCGGACTTCGCTCATAGAGATCCAGCTGTGGCAGCGGCCGAGGCAGGCAAGCACGTCCTCGTCGAGAAACCGCTTGCCACAACGGTCAAGGATGGACAGGACATGATCGACGCTGCCCGCAAGGCTGGCGTGCAGCTGATGGTGAGATTCAGCAACAGATGGAACCCGCCGTTTGTGAAGGCGAAGGAGGCCCTAGATAACAACGAGCTAGGCGATCTGCTGTACCTGTATCTCAGACTTAGCGATACGATATACGTGCCCACCGGAATGTTGAGCTGGGCCGGAAAGAGCACAGTGGCCTGGTTTCTGATGAGCCACACGATAGACCTAGCCAGGTGGTATGCGAAAAGCGAAGCCAAGAAAGCGTACGCCGTTTCAAGGAGCAATGTGCTAACGAAGATGGGCATCAACACTCCTGATCTCTATTCCGCTATCGTGGAGTTCGAGAGCGGAGCTGTCGCCAACCTAGAGTCCCTCTGGGTGCTTCC
>Ga0172365_10000207_pt1 | contig 37307 bp, 33 predicted proteins | sample LakKivSesite48cm_FD_114535 | JGI IMG/M metagenome (GOLD analysis project Ga0172365, IMG submission 114535) | Sediment microbial communities from Lake Kivu, Rwanda - Sediment site 48cm | ecosystem: Environmental > Aquatic > Freshwater > Lake > Sediment | place: Rwanda: Western Province, Lake...
CACATATGAAATGCGACACCAAACGTGATTTTTTTATATAATCACCTCATTCCATATTTCTAATTATCTCGTCACCGAACTCAGAGGTTTTAAGTTTGCTCGCCCCTTTCATCAGTCTTTCGAAATCATAGGTCACCCGTTTGTTAAGTATTGATTTCTGCAGACCGGATACAATCAGCTGTGCTGCCTCATTCCACCCGATATATTCAAGCATCATTACACCGGAGAGTATCAACGAACCCGGATTCACCATATCCTTGCCTGCATACTTCGGGGCAGTACCATGTGTGGCTTCGAATACAGCATGTCCCGTTTCATAATTGATATTCGCACCAGGTGCAATACCGATACCACCGACTATTGCAGCCAGTGCATCGGAGATGTAATCGCCGTTAAGATTCAAGGTGGCAATAACAGAATATTCAGCCGGACGAGTAAGAATCTGTTGCAGGAAAGCATCTGCGATTACATCCTTAATAATGATTTTCCCTGCAGAAACCGCGGCTTCCTGCTGCCGGTCTGCTGCTGCCTGCCCTTCCTTTGATGCTATACGTTCATGCTGCAGCCAGGTAAAAACATGATCACTGAATTCCCTTTCAGCCAGCTCATATCCCCATATCCTGAACTGTCCTTCGGTATATTTCATAATGTTACCCTTATGAACCAAGGTGACAGATGGTTTCCTTTGTGCGACAGCATATCTGATGGCAGCCCTGACCAGGCGTTCCGTTCCTTCCTTTGAAACAGGTTTGATTCCGATGGAGGAGGATTCCGGGAAACGGATCTTACGGACTCCCATTTCATCCCGGAGGAATTTTAGCATTTTTTTTGCTTCTTCTGTACCTGTCATCCATTCAATACCAGCATATATATCTTCTGAATTTTCGCGGAAAATGACCATATCAGTCGTTGATGGATCTTTGACGGGTGAAGGTACCCCTTGAAAATAACGTACAGGTCTCAGGCAGACATACAGGTCAAGCATTTGCCGCAGGGCGACATTCAATGATCGTATTCCCCCTCCTACCGGTGTCGTCAGAGGTCCTTTGATAGCAACAAGATATTCAGTGATAATATCCAGTGTTTCCTGTGGCAGCCATTCCCCTGTCCTGTTGAAGGATTTTTCACCTGCATATACTTCCTTCCAGAATATTTTTCGCCTGCCCGTATATGCTTTGCTGACTGCAGCGTCAAAAACCCTTACAGATGCAGCCCAGATATCCGGGCCTGTCCCATCACCCTCTATAAATGGAATGATAACATTTTCCGGTACCCTGAGTACACCATCCCTGATAACTATTTTTTTCTCCTCCATATTCGTTATTCAAAATCCAGGTTAAAATCTTTTTTCAACTGGTCAATAGCCGGATTTTTCTTTCGCAGGTATTTATATTTATCTTCCTGGGTGTACAACTGCTTTCCTCCTGAAATCTCTTCCGGCAGTTCCGGAATGATCATAAACACATTATTATCAAGCATCTTTGAAAGATAATCTGTCAGTTCCTTCTTTATCTCAAGTATGAATTCATCCAGCTGTGTTGAATTGTTAAAACTCACAATTAACTGAAATTCATCCCTCATCTCTGGCAGGTGGTTTTTTAGAAAAGTGTACATCCGTGGTTTATCCTTACGGACTGTTTCAGCATATTCAAGCCAGCACTGATGAAGCTGTTCCAGCGTGAATTCTGATTTTCTCTGCATTGTTTCACCATTCTGTCCGTTATCTGTTTCTTTATCCCTGACAACATTGGTCAGTGTGCTTTTTATGGAAGGAATATAAGCCGAGCCTGCATAATTGCGGACGGTTTTTGCAGGAGTCTCATTTTCTTTTCCCTGCACTACTGATGTTTCTTCAGCCATATCAACTTCTGCTTCACCGACAGGTAAGACCTGGCTTACCTGGCCGGTGACTTTATTGCTCCCGGAACCAGCAGGACCGGTAGAGGGAGATGAAGGGGGGCTGACAGTGTTTGCAACCTTCCCCTTATGAATAATTTTTGAGTCGCCCGATTGAAGATTAGCTAGCCGGATAAGATATAATTCCACATGCAGTCTCTGGTTCTTGCTTGATTTATAAGACTGGTCAGCCTGATTGGATATTTCAAGTGCCTTATAAAGAAAATCCAGCTGGCAAAGATTGCTTTGCCTCATATATTGTTCCCTGATGCCCGCTCCTGCATCAAGCAATTCAAGTGTTGCTGCATCATGGCCGACAAGCAAGTCCCGTAAATGGCTGCTCAGTCCACTGATAAAATTATGCCCGTCAAATCCCCTGGACTGAATTTCATTATATATCAGTAATATCTTTGAAACATCATGTTCCAGAAGTGCATCTGTAATTTTGAAATAGTATTCATAATCCAGGACATTAAGATTATTGATCACATCCGTGTACCTGATAACACCTCCCGAGAAGCTCACCATCTGATCAAAAATAGATAAGGCATCTCTCATGGCTCCATCGGCTTTCTGTGCAATAACAGTCAATGCATCTTCTTCATAATCAATTTTTTCTGCCTTTGCAATCTTTTTCAAATAACCTGTTATATCCGTGATTTTTATCCTGTTGAAATCAAATATCTGGCACCTGGAAAGTATAGTGGGAATGATCTTATGTTTTTCTGTTGTTGCCAGTATGAATATTGCATGAAGCGGAGGTTCCTCAAGTGTTTTCAGGAAGGCATTGAACGCCTGTGCAGAGAGCATATGCACTTCATCAATGATATATATGCTGTAACGCCCTACCTGGGGAGGTACTCTTACCTGGTCAGTCAGGTTCCTTATATCATCCACCGAGTTGTTTGAAGCCGCATCCAGCTCATGAATATTAAATGTTCTGTTTTCGTTAAATGAAATACATGATTCACACTTGTTACATGGCTCAACATTCCTGTTAATATCTGAACAATTGATGGTTTTTGCGAATATTCTTGCACATGTTGTTTTACCAATACCCCTGGGACCACAGAAGAGATATGCATGTCCAAGATGTTTATTCCTGATGGCATTTTTAAGTGTGACAGCGATGGTATCCTGACCTACCACGTCTGAAAAAGTCTCAGGCCTGTATTTTCGTGCTGAAACTATAAAATCCGGCATGTTATAATTCTTTTGTCGTAAAAATAAGAAATATAAAAATGCACGCAATGGTAAGTTTTTTTTGCTGCTTATTAAAAAGTTCCTAATTTTGTGCGCAATTTTTTAATCACATAAATATTCTCAAATTATGAACAATTACGAAACCGTTTTCATTACAACTCCCGTTTTATCTGAAAGCCAGATGAAGGAAACGGTAGATAAGTTCAGAACATTGCTGGAGGAAAACCATTCAATCATTGTAAACGAGGAGAACTGGGGACTCAGGAAACTGGCATACCCAATTCAGAAAAAAACCACCGGCTTTTATTACCTTTTTGAATTTCAGTCAGATGGGAAAATCCTTCCCAGGCTTGAGACAGAATATAAAAGGGACGAACGCATCATCCGCTTTCTTATTGTCAGACTAGATAAATACGGGGTCGAATATTCTATCAGGAAAAGAAAAAAAAGAGAGAATCCCGAAACAACTACTAAAACTGAAAACACCAGTAAGGAGGCATAAACCATGGCAGACAATCAATCAGAGATCAGGTACCTGACCCCGCCAACCATAGAGATAAGGAAGAAAAAATTCTGTCGTTTCAGGAAGAACAGGATCAAATATATTGATTACAAGGATCCCGAGTTTCTGAAAAAGTTCGTTAATGAACAAGGTAAAATACTTCCCAGGAGGTTGACCGGAACATCACTTAAATATCAGAGGAAAATTGCAGGTGCCATAAAAAGAGCACGCCATCTGGCCCTGTTACCCTATGTAACTGATATGTTAAAATAGGGTAATCTTCCAGGTGCACAACACCATCAACGAATAAATAATACGACAATGCAAGTAATACTTAAGCAGGATATACAAAATCTGGGACATAAAGATGATATAGTGACCGTTAAAGATGGCTATGCTCGTAATTATTTGATTCCGAAAGGATTAGCGACTAACGCTACGCCATCTGTCAAGAAAATGCATGCTGAACTGCTCAGTCAGAGAGCACATAAGGAAGAAAAAATCAAACAGGAAGCGATCGAAATATCCAATAAGATGAGCAGCATCAGCCTTACACTGGGTGCCAAGACCAGTACCAAAGGCAAGATATTTGGTTCAGTGAATACTATTCAGATCGCAGAAGCGCTGAAGCAGCATGGATTTGATATCGACAGGAAAAACATCACCATCAAGGAAGAAATGATAAAGGAAGTGGGCAGTTATACAGCCACTGTCAAACTTCACAAAGATGTTTATGTGGAGATTCCTTTTGAAATTATTGCCGAGTAGGCATAAGTTTCCCCTGTCGACTCCGGTTATTTCACAGCAATAACTTCTATTTCCACCAGCGCACCAAGAGGCAGCTTCTTCACTGCAAACGCTGCCCTGGCTGGCGGTTCATCAGTGAAATAAGTTCCATAAACCTCATTCATCACCTGGAAATCCTCCATATCAGCCAGCATACAATTGCATAGCACAACATCGCATTTCGAATAACCGGCAGCAGTAAGTATTGCGTCAATATTTTTCAGGACTCTCCCGGTTTGTTCTCTTATTCCTCCCTCTATCATACTGCCTGTGGCAGGATCAAGGGAAATCTGTCCGGAAACAAAAAGTGCATCATTGATCTCAACACCCTGGCTGTATGGCCCGATTGCCTTCGGTGCTTTGTCGGTATAAACTATTTTCTTTCTCATGAAGGACTGTTTTACATGTTAAATATTATTTATAGTAGTCGCATATGGATGCCGGTTCCATGTTTCAGATCGGTGTTCCTGTATCCCTTTCCCTGTTTACCAGGGATCAGAAATTATCATACCAGTTATCACCCTTTTCATATTTCAGATCTTTCAGTACAGCCGACTTAATATTAATCTGGAAGGAATAGCTGCGGTATGATCCAAAGGGTACCAGGCTAACCTGCATCTCCCAGCAATGCAGGTCACGGTAGATACTGACATTTGTTATAGTCATCTTTTTTGCAGTAAAATCGTAGCCCGAATTAAAACCTATTTTCCATTTTGGAGTCAGGCTGAAATCACCCCTGATCCTCACTGACTGTATAATGCTGGGTTTATCACTGTTTTTGGTATAATTGAAATTATAATCACAATTAAAAGACCATGGTATTTCAAAGTTAACATATCCCCCGGGGTAGATACTACTTTCATATTGAGGTGTTCTCTCCGTGGGAGCAGTGGGATCGTTGTTATCATTGTTCTCATTGCTCTCAGAACCCTTACCTTTACCCTGTCCTGATTTAAAACTCATGCCCGTGGAAAAAACGAAACTGCTAAGACGGGCAAGCTGGCCGGTTGTCGTAACAAGTGCTTTATTATACGTTCTGTATATTCCCTTTTTGTCTTTATTATATGCATAGGGATCAAGCGTACCTGACATCGTGAGACTCACCAGGTTTTTAAATAACCGTGTATTAAAGTTCATCCTGATTGGACTCCATTTCATGGAATCCCTGAACACATCATAGGTGGTGGAAAAATTGAGATTGTCAATGATTTTGACTTTTCTGAATTCCTTAACAGTATCCGATTCAGGCTTCAGCTTCATCTCGACATTATTTTTAAGGGAAAGGCTGACTGATCCTGATCTGCCGCTGGGAACAGGTATCCTGTATATCGATTCGTCATACAAAGGATAGATCTTTGTCTTTCCGGAGGTATCTATCAACACCTCCTGGTAGTAATTCGGAACCTTACCCTTCATATCCGGCACATAGCTGAACGAAGCTGAAGGGGTCATCATATGACGTATAGCGACAACCTTCGATTTTTCACTGAACTGGAACATACCGTATATCTTCGGGCTGAAATTAACACCCACAGAAGGAACATAAGCATGAGCATACCGGAGCCCGGGCACAGTGTCGATCATAAAGGTATCTACCCTGGCACCGGTTTCCGGGTACTGAAAATTCTCAACAAACCGGGGATGGATGGATTTAGTAAATACGACCCCTGTGTACCTGACACTTGGTGTAATAGTAAAGTAATTGAGCGCTTTCAGATTCAGGCTGAGTGGAATATTATGCTGGTATGCCTTGTCAAAATCATTCCATGTGGAATTCAATATTTCCGATTCATTGGTGTTCAGCCTGTTCTCAAGACTCGATGTATAGGATAGCTGCAAATCTTCCCACCATTTACCCGGACCTGTTCTGCTCTTACGCCGTAACGGGTAAATTCTGTTCATATTCAGGGCCATCTGTGGAAGCCTTAACCCGATGCTTTTCGTAAGGCTGTTCTGGGTGGCATTAAGGCTGCCTGAGAAATTAAACGGGGAATTAGGCCACTGTTTTGAAAAATTTATGGACGATTGTTTGGTGCTTTGCATAACACTGTTGATGTTCCTGGTGTGATTCCTGTCGTAGCTTGCCGAACTAAAGTTCACACTCGCGGTAAAAGACTGGTTTGGATTTGCTTTTGGATCCTTATTGTGGCTCCAGTTAATTGCAAAATCACGGGTTTTGGAATACCCCGGCTCCTGCTGGTATGGATCAGATGGGATTCCTTTTTCGCCAGTAATATTCTCCGCATATTTTGCCATCAGGTTGCCACTAAAACGGTAACGTCTGCGGTAGCTGGAGCCAAGGGAAGCAACCCATGTCCCATTTGAATAAATGTCACCGGTCAGCTTGAGATCGAAATACTGGCTCAGTGCAAGGTAATATCCGCCGTTCCTTAAAAAAAAGCCTCTTCGGTTCTCTTCGCCGTACTGTGGCATTAATACTCCAGACTTATTGGTTTTGGTATTCGGGAAAAAGCCAAAAGGTATACCTATCGGGAGGGGCACATCTTCAATGACAAGGTATGCAGGTCCGCTGACTATTTTATCATTAGGTATGGATTTGGCCTTTGTGAGTGCAAGGTAAAAATGTGGATGCTCTGCGTCACAGGTAGTGTACTTCCCCTGTTTAATACAAATATCTTCATTAGGCTGACGTTTGGTTATTTTACTGTGCAGATACCCTCCCTCCTGCTCGGTAAATATTTCCTTAATAAGCCCTTTCTTTGTACGGAAGTCATATTTTAATGTAAGAGATTCGAATTTGTCAGATCCTTCAGTAAAAACGGGTTTGCCCTGCAGGATGCCTGAACTGTCCTCCACTCCTTTTGCAAACACTGTTTCGTCTGTCATATCGAATTCAATATAATTCGCATTCAGCTTTATATCGCCGTACTCAACCGATGATCCGTTATGCAAATACACTTTCTGTTCTCCCAGAGCATATATTATCGAATCAGAAGAATGGTATTTAACGGGAGAATTTATAGCCTGTCTGTCCTGTCTGCCACTGACAGTATCTGTCGTGTGAGTAAGAGTGTCAACTGCGGTAATCAATGAATCAGACGTTCTTAAAGTATCGGGGATCACTCTGACGACCTTATTATCCAGAGAATCCTGTGAGACAGATTTCAATGGATATAATGCAGGCAATGTCAGAAGTAAAACGTATAACTGCAGTTTACTATACAACTTTTTAATACTATTTTTGCAGTGATCCTGTTATACCAAAAGACGATAAAAGTAAATAAAATACTTTGTCAATGGCACACTGCCGGAAAGTATCGTTGATTTATAAACGTATTATACCATATATTCTTATACCTGTTACAACCATTATTTGCAGTGATACTGTCAGGGCTGAAGGTGATACGATTGCCAGGGTACGAGTGGTTGTCATTGACCCGGGTCATGGAGGTAAAGATCCGGGTGCACTGGGAAAAAACTCAAGAGAAAAGGATATTACACTGGCTATTGCCATGAAGGTAGGCCGTTATATTGAAGAAAATATAAAGGATGTGAAGGTTATTTACACCCGCACACAGGATGAATTTATAGAACTGCATAGCAGGGCTGCAATAGCAAATAAAAACAATGCAGATCTTTTTATTTCCATACATGCCAACTGGTGGAAAAAATCAAATATTTACGGAGCCGAGACCTACGCACTGGGTTCTGATAAAGATCAGAGCAATCTCGAAGTAGCTATGAAGGAAAACTCTGTGATCACTCTTGAGGAAGATTACTCTGCCCAGTACGAAGGATTTGATCCTACATCAGCTGAGTCATACATCATTTTCAATCTTCTTCAGTCGACCTACCTGAATCAGAGCCTGTCTTTTGCTTCGTTTGTGCAGGATCAGTTAAGAGAAAGGGCAAAAAGAAATGACAGGGGAGTTAAACAGTCCGGGTTCCTTGTGTTGTGGAGAACAACCATGCCAAGTGTGCTTATAGAGACCGGATATACATCAAATGTCCTAGAGGAGAAATATCTTATGTCTGAGGAAGGGCAAGACCTGATCGCCTCAGCCATTTACCGGGCATTTAAAGATTACAAATCATATATCGAAAACAAAAGCAACTTCCACTCTGCTATACAAAATGCACACCAGGAGCAGGATAGTTCATCAGCAGACACCTTGCCAAAGTTATTTTTCATGGTTCAGCTGATGAGCGCCAATAAACCTGTACCTCTTAATTCACAGTTATTTGCAGGACTGGGACCAGTCACCGAATTCAAAACACATGACTTTTATAAGTACGCAACAGGGGAAGGCCTCACATATTCTGAAGCTGCTGAACTGCGGAACCAGGTCAAGAACAGGTTCAGGGATGCATTTATCATTGCGGTCAGAAATGGTGAAATTATTCCCATGAAAGACGCAATTATGTATATTAATGATTAAATTTATCTGCTTCATTCATAAATGGTGTACCCAATTACCAGACGACCTATATGAAAATATCCACTGAAGTAAAAATTGGAATCATAGCAGTCATTGCATTGGCTGCAACATACTGGGGACTTAACTTTCTCAAAGGCAGAAATATTTTAAGGGCATTTGACGAATATATTGTTCGCTATGACGAAATCGGTGGATTGGAAGTAAACAGTAAAGTGTACGTGAGCGGTTTCAGGATGGGACAGGTTAATAATATCTACTTTACACTTGACAAGCAGGGTGAATTGACGGTTGCTGTCGGTATTAAAAAAGGGTATAAGATACCCATGGGATCTGTGGCTGAACTGTACAGTGAAGATATCATGGGAACCAAAGCTATTCGAATTATTTTGTCAGGATTATCAGATTATTATAAACCTGGTGATACATTGCTTTCAAACATCAAACCGGGCCTGACGGACCTGCTGGATACAGAACTTGATCCGCTCAAACGGCAAACGGAAAAACTTCTTAATTCCATGGACTCCTTATTACTGTCATGGAATTATATATTTGATACGCGCACCCAGGCAGATCTTAAAGAAAGTATAGACAACCTCAGCAATGCAAGCAACGATATAAAAGATTTATTGCAGAAGAACGGTAAGCTTCAGAGAATTATGGATGACATTGAATCAATGACAACCAATATCAAAGAACATAATGAACAGATAGCTTTAGCCCTGGCCAATATTGCAAATATTTCTGACTCCCTGGCACAATCACAACTGAAGAGTGCCATCTATGAGGCCAATGAAACCCTTAGATATTCGCATAGTGTTTTGAAAAAAATTGATGCAGGAGAAGGTACTATTGGTATGCTGGTAAATAATGACACTCTATATAATAATCTGGAATCGAGCTCCCGGAACCTTGACCGCATCCTGAAAGATTTGGAAGAAAACCCCGGCAAGTATATTCATTTTTCAATTTTCGGAGGCAGAAAGAAAAAATGAACACTGGTCCTGAAATGACGATTGCCTGAATTCAGGTTTCAACCCTTCGGAATGTTTTTTGATAAAACGCTTTATTTTTTGACGATTTTTTTTTCATCATCCGACGAATCAGATTAATTTCTTTAATTAATATTTTATAAACATTTAGTTAACAATTTATTAAGTCATTTTAGGTCTAACTTATTGATTATCTGCAACTTAATTTTTTTTTGTTTTTTTTTATTTAATAAATTACTGATAATAAAAGCAATATAGTTTTTTTCAAATAATCAAGTCCTTTTTTCATTTTTTTTTTACTTTTTTTTTCACAATCTTAGTCTTAGCTTATTCATAATACCACCGTAAATTGTTTTAAAGAATTTTGTGATGCACGCAGAGGTTTGGAGTAGATGTCTCAGCATTATTAAGGATAATGTTCCATCCATTAGTTTCAGGACCTGGTTTGAACCCATTGTTCCTTTAAGGCTTGAAAACAATGTACTGACGATACAGGTTCCAAGTCCGTTCTTCTATGAATACCTTGAAGAGCAGTATATTGACATACTACGCAAGGTGTTAAGAAAGGAGCTTGGGTATGACGCCAAGTTGGAGTATAGTGTTGTGATGGATAACAATGGATTTTCCAATTCTAAACCTTATACGGTAAAATTACCGCAACGCAGTCATAAAGAATTGCACAACAGACCACTGGCTGTACCTCTTGATACGGATGTTAACACCATTAAAAATCCCTTTATCATTCCGGGTTTAAAGAAGATGAACATTGATCCTATGTTAAATCCGGATTACTCCTTTAACAACTTTGTAGAAGGTGATTGTAACAGGCTGGCACGATCAGCAAGTTACGCTGTTGCTAATAATCCTGGCGGGACAGCCTTTAATCCACTGCTGATTTATGGAGATTCAGGTCTTGGAAAGACTCACCTGGCCCAGGCTATTGGCATACAGGTCAAGGAGAGATTTCCCGATCAGACAGTGCTGTATGTCAATGCCAATAAGTTTCAGACACAATTTGTTGATTCCATCAGGAACAACAACAAGAATGATTTTTTGCATTTCTACCAGATGATCGATGTATTGATTATTGATGATGTTCATGAATTTGCAGGAAAGGAAAAAACGCAGGATATCTTTTTCCATATATTCAATCACCTGCACCAGGCAGGGAAACAACTAATACTTACTTCAGACAAACCGCCAGTTGAATTGCAGGGTCTGGAACAGCGATTATTATCCAGATTCAAATGGGGATTGTCCGCTGATCTGCAGGTGCCTGATTTTGAAACAAGGATAGCAATCCTTCAGCAAAAAACCTATAAAGATGGTATTGAGCTTCCCGAGGATGTCATTGAATATATTGCCACAAATATAACCGACAATATCAGGGAGCTTGAAGGTGCATTAATTTCCCTTCTTGCACAATCCACACTTAATAAAAAAGAGATTACACTTGACCTGGCCAAAGATATGATCGATAAGCTTATTAAAAGCACCAAACGTGAAATATCTATCGATTATATACAGAAGGTGGTGTGTAATTATTTTAATATCCCGGTTGACCAGATCCAATCCAAGACAAGAAAAAGAGAAATTGTCCAGGCAAGACAGGTAGCAATGTTCTTTTCAAAAAACCTTACCAAGTCATCCCTTGCGACTATCGGATCACAGATCGGGGGGAAGGATCATGCCACCGTTTTACATGCCTGCAAAACTGTCAATAATCTTATCGATACTGATAAGCGTTTCAGACTGCAGGTAGATGAGATTGAGAAAAAGTTAAAAATCTGAAACAGCCCGAAGCTGTTCGATCATCATCATTGTCATAAGCTATAGCATCATTGAGACCCTTGCAGATCTTGTCATTTAGTTGAAAATGCCTTATCCGATCAATTAATGGAAAAGCAAGGATCCTATCTGACCCTAGCCTCCAGGTCAGGCGGACTCTACAAAGAGAAAGGCAGTAAATTTCTCTCGTTTGCTTTTCCCGTCACCTCCGAGAACGAAACCCAGGAAATCATTCTGCACATGAAAAAGGAATACCGGGATGCACGGCATGTGTGTTTTGCATATCTGATCGGCAGTGATAAAAAATTGTCCCGTGTAAGCGATGGTGGCGAACCAAGGAACAGTGCCGGCAAACCTATCCTTGGAGAGATACTGTCAAAAAACCTTACTGATGCCCTTGTGATTGTTGTCCGGTACTTCGGAGGCACCTTGCTGGGCATAGGAGGGCTCGTTCATGCTTATAAGAAGGCAGCAGAGGATGCACTAAATCATGCCGACATTACCAGCAGGCAGAAATGTTCACGGTTTGTGGTCCGTTTTCCCTATGACGGGATTCATGATGTTATGAAAATCATTAAGACTGAACGATTAATAATAAAGAATCAACACATAGACAGCATTTGTTCCGTTGAACTGGAAGTTCCTGACAACAGGGAACAACCTGTCAGGAGTGAGCTCGGGGTCCTGCACGATATTGAGATCACCAGGATCCATAATTGACTTAACTGAAACCAACTAATTCATAAATCATATGCATGGTAAGAGTCTAGTTTCAATCAGTGATTATTCAAAGGAAGACTATTTGAAGATTCTCGATCTGGCCAGTGAATTTGAGCTTCAGCCGAAACAAAATCTTCTTCAGGGTTATGTAGTGGCCACTTTGTTTTTTGAACCATCCACACGGACGAGGTTGAGTTTTGAAAGTGCAGTCAATCAGTTAGGTGGCAGAATAATCGGCTTTTCAGGTGCTGATTCAACAAGTATTACTAAAGGAGAAACATTGAGGGACACAATCAAAACCGTAAGCAATTACTGTGATCTCATTGTCATGAGGCACCCACTTGAGGGCAGTGCCCGCTTTGCCAGTGAGGTTGCATCCGTTCCGGTTATCAATGCAGGTGACGGTGCCAACCAGCACCCTACACAAACCCTGTTGGATATGTATTCTATCAGGAAAACCCAAAAGTCACTGGATGACCTGAACATTTTCCTCGTTGGTGACCTGAAATACGGACGAACAGTTCATTCACTCCTCATGGCAATGTCAAGATTCAAATCCACCTTTAATTTTATATCTCCTCCGGAACTGAAAATGCCGGAAGAATATAAAATATATCTCGACAGCATCGGATTGAAATATTATGAACACACAGATTTCACAGAAATAATATCAAGAGCTGATATTGTGTATATGACCAGGGTGCAGAAAGAGAGATTTTCAGATCCTATTGAATATGAAAGGGTAAAAAATACTTATATCCTGCGTAATGACATGCTGGCGAACACTAAAGAGACCATGAAAATTCTTCATCCACTACCCAGAGTAAATGAGATCACGGAGGACGTTGATCATAACACAAAAGCCTATTATTTCACCCAGACACGCAATGGTGTCTTCACCAGGCAGGCAATAATTACATCCATACTAGGTATCAAATAATGCAATATATGAAAGAAAAAAAGCAGCTGGTCGTAAGTGCTATCAAAGATGGCACGGTTATCGACCATATTCCCGCAAAGCTCCTTTTTAAGGTTATCAGCATCCTGGGGCTTGATCATATCCAGAATCAGGTTACCTTCGGCTCCAATCTTGAAAGTAAAAAACTTGGCAGCAAAGCTATCATCAAAGTTTCCGGAATATTCTTCCCGAAAGAGGATATCGACAGGATAGCACTGGTCGCACCACAGGCAAAGATCAATGTGATTAAAGATTATAGCGTAGTCGAGAAAAAGACTGTGGAAGTTCCTGACACTATCGAAGGGATTGTCAAATGTGTCAATCCGGTATGCATCACTAATAATGAGGATGTCAGGACAAAATTCGAGGTGATTGATAAGGATCCGGTAAAATTAAAGTGCCACTATTGCGAAAAAATCACCAACCAGAACAACATGGTCATTATATCTTCTTCATAAAAACAGCAGGCATGTCCTGATCACCTGACACGGTCAATCGATTTGATCAGTTCTTCATCTTTTCGAATTGCCCTGAAAGAAAGTCCATTCAGAATAATTGCCATAACCGGAAATACTAAGGTCAGTTTGAAGGAATGTTCCACCATGCTGACATTCCTGAAAACAACCAGGATAAAATAAAAAATAAGGCCGGTAAGGCAGGCAAGCAGGAGGATTGCTAAAATACATAATCTCATTTGCACTTTCCTTTTCCTGTACAGGAATATAGCTGCCAGGCAGATAAACAGTATTGCACCCTCAAGGATTGGAAGGGACCACCATATCTTTACAGGTGATTCCGGGCCACCGGTCTGTATCCGGTACAAGCCGCTCATTCTCATCACCAGCAGCTGATTGGCCGAGTCCATAACTTCCATGACAGGCATGAATGCGAGCAGCAATACCATTATCAGTGCAATGGCAAGATACAGGCTCTGTACTCTTTGTAACATTTGTCTGTCCGGAAGATTAATTATTAATAATCATTCGAAAGATCATACCTGGAGAAAAGCATTGATTACAATATTGGTTTGTTTTTATTTCCGCTTACATTAATTTTGTATCCTGGGAACAGCAATAAAATTAATGTAATTTATTTAAGAAAAATAATGAACTTTATTGCCGTTCCGGGATTATAACAATCATTTCAGGTCTGATGAGTGAAAATGAGATTAAGGCATTGATTAACCTGCTTGACGATCCTAACGAGGATGTCTTCCAGGTGGTCACTGAAAACCTGATTAAAAAGGGTACGGATATAATACCCGAGCTTGAGAAAGCCTGGGAATCAGCAGCAGACCAGATGCACCAGGAAAGATTGGAAGAGATTATCCAGAAGATCCAGTTCAATCATAATTTCAATGCCTTACAATCATGGGAAAATGCAGGATCCACAGATCTGCTCGAAGGCACTTTCCTGATTGCCCGTTTTCAATATCCTGATCTGCAATATTCAGAGATAAATGAGCAAATCGAAAAGATAAAACAGGACGTATGGATCGAACTGAACAACAACCTTACGGCACTTGAAAAAGTAAGGATTTTAAACCATATCCTGTTTGACATACACAGGTTCTCTAAAAGTGCCGGTGATTTTTATAATCCTCTCAATTCTTTTATTAATAAAGTGCTTGAGACAAGACAGGGTAATCCCATATCACTAGCTATTATCTATGCGGTCATTGCACAGCGGCTCGGTCTGCCTGTCTATGGGGTGAATCTACCTAAGAATTTCTTGCTGGCATACAGGGATGAGTTCGGAATGGCACAGTTATACAGTGAGTTGCAGAATGATATACTGTTTTATATCAATCCTTACAACAAAGGTACTGTTCACAGCAGGAGGGAGATTGAATATTTCCTGAAACAACAAAACGTTACTGTACAGGATGTTTATTTTCAGATCTGTGGCAACCAGGAAATGATAGAACGGATTATCAACAACCTTATCAAATCATACGAACGGCAGAATAACCAGGGAAAATCCAATATGTTTAAAGATATCCTGGCAAAGCTCAAGAACAGCTGATGTCATTAATCCCTGATCCTGTAGTACTGTTTATACCAGCTTAAAAAGGCCGAAATGCCTTCTCTCACGGAGGTTTTCGGAGCGTAATTAAAATCCCTGATCAGATCGTTCACATCCGCCCATGTTTTCTTAACATCTCCGGGCTGAATAGGACACATCTTAAGGATAGCTTTCTTCCCGGTGACCTCTTCAATAGCGTGTATGAAATCCATCAGTTTAACTGGCTGGTTATTACCTATATTATAAATTTTATATGGGGCCACGGAACTTGAAGGATCCGGATTATCTGTATCCCATCCTTCCGTTCGGACGGGTGGATGTTCTGTCAGCAGGCTTACACCGGCAACGATATCATCAATATAGGTAAAATCGCGTTCCATTTCCCCATTGTTAAATACTTCGATGGGTTTACCCTCAAGAATTGACCTGGTAAAAATATACAATGCCATATCAGGGCGGCCCCATGGACCATATACGGTAAAGAAACGAAGGCCCGTAACAGGTATCCCATACAAATATGAATAGGTATGAGCCATTAGTTCATTGCTTTTTTTACTGGCTGCATACAGGCTAATAGGATGGTCAATATTATGACTGGTACTGAAGGGCATATGTGTATTCAAGCCATAAACACTCGAACTGCTGGCATATACAAGATGCCGGATCCTGAAATGCCTGCAAGCTTCCAGTATGTTCAGGAATCCTGTCAAGTTACTGTCCAGATAAGCATACGGATTGGTAAGGCTGTAACGGACACCAGCCTGGGCAGCAAGGTGCACTACCTTACTTATAGAATGCCGTTCAAAGAGTTTATGAAGATTGTCCCGGTCAACCAGATCAAGTTTAATAAATCTGTAACCGGGGTGAACTGTACTCAGGACAAGTCTGTTATATTTCACCAGTGATTTTCGTATTCCTGCTTCCGCCAGGCGGGCATATTTGAGGTTCACATCATAGTAATCATTGATATTATCAAGGCCGATGACGTGCATACCTTTCCTCGCCAGGTGCTGTGCTGTATGAAAACCGATGAAACCGGCTGTACCGGTTACCAGTATTTGTCGGGTCTCCCGATTACTTTGCATAGCTGACTGCCCTTGTTTCCCTTATGACAGTGATTTTTACCTGGCCCGGATAGGTCATTTCATCCTGTATCTTTTTAGCTATATCAAAGGACAGGGTTTCTGCTTCGAGATCTGTAACCTTATCACTGCCAACGATCACTCTCAGTTCTCTTCCCGCCTGTATGGCATAGGTTTTCACTACCCCCGGATATGATAATGCCAGAGACTCAAGCTCCTTGAGTCTCTTGATATAGGATTCGATAATCTCCCTGCGGGCCCCCGGTCTTGCCCCTGAGATCGCATCACAGACCTGCACAATAGGAGCTATCAGGGTGGTCATCTCGGTCTCATCATGGTGGGAGCCGATGGCATTGCAGATCTCGGGTTTTTCCTTGAATTTTTCTGCCAGCTTCATTCCCAGGATAGCATGAGGAAGTTCCGGCTCATCATCGGGAACCTTACCTATATCATGCAGCAGTCCTGCCCTTTTGGCATTCTTGGCATTTAGCCCCAGTTCTGCAGCCATGATGGCACAAAGGTTAGCCACTTCACGGGAGTGCTGCAGCAGGTTTTGTCCATAGGACGAACGGTATTTCATTTTGCCGATAAGCCTTATCAATTCGGGGTGTAATCCATGTATACCCAGATCTATTGTTGTACGTTTGCCAATCTCAACAATCTCCTCCTCAATCTGTTTCTGGGTTTTCTGAACTATTTCTTCAATCCTTGCCGGGTGAATACGACCGTCGGTAACAAGCTGATGAAGTGCGAGACGTGCGATCTCTCTTCTGACAGGATCAAATCCTGAAAGAATAATTGCTTCCGGTGTATCATCAACAATGATCTCAATACCTGTGGCAGCTTCAAGCGCCCTTATGTTCCTTCCTTCCCTTCCAATGATCCGGCCTTTTATCTCATCATTGTCAATATGGAATACGGTGACTGAATTTTCAATCGCTGCTTCAGTAGCAACGCGTTGTATCGTTTCGATGACTATGCGCCTTGCATCACTGCTGGCAGTCATTTTAGCCTCGTCCATAATCTCATTGATATAGGACATTGCTTCGCCTTTTGCTTCCTCTTTCAATGAATCGATAAGCTGTTGTTTGGCCTCTGCTGCTGAAAGACCTGAAATGGCTTCAAGCTGTTCGATCTGTTGCTTGTGAGAATGGTTGAGTTCATCCTGCCTCTTCTCAATCAATTCCATCTGAGTGGTCAGATTCTGCCGTATAGCTTCTATATCCTTATTCTTTCGCTGTAGTTCTTCTATTTTCTGTGACAGGGTACTCTCTCTTTGTTTTATCCTGTTTTCAGCGGCAAGGATCTTAAGATTTTTTTCATTGATAATTTTCTCATGTTCAGATTTCAGTTGCAGAAACTTTTCTTTTGCCTGCAGAATCTTATCCTTTCTAATTACCTCTGCCTCTATCTCCGCTTCTTTCATTACATTAATCCTTTTAGCTTTGAGGTAAACCTGATAAAGAACAATAGTCAAAGTACCGCCGGCCAGAAATATTATGAATCCGATTATTATTTCAATTGTCATGGTTTTTCTGTTTAGTTGTTAATAAATATTCATAAAAAACCCGCATGCTTCCTCAAGATTTAATAAAACCCCTGTATAGAATGGGTGGAGATGCTATTATATTTCGAACTTCCACTGTCCATTTGGATCCTCCGGTCTGACCGGAGTTGAGGCCTGTTCTTAATACAACAAGCTGTTCTCCAATTTATTAACTGTTGAGTTTCAAAAATTTTTGAAGAAACAATGCGGGTTATGACTTTTATATGTTAAAGAACGTGTTTTATTCCCTGTTTATCACACTATCAAGTTCATGATTTATCTCCCTGATTTTCTCAAGAACAGGTGATATATCACTTTTCCCTTCGCTATCAATGTTTTTAAGCACAAATTGCAGTGCAGCCATTGCTAAAAAATCCTGTGTGTCCTTGTCGGAATACCTTTGCTTGTATTGAATAACCTTTTCATTGATCTGCCTGGCTGCCTTTCTTATCCTTTCTTCATCATTCCTATCAATCTTCAATGGATAATATCGGTCTGCAATGTTTATCCTTATTGATAGCTTCTCATCCATTATTCCTTACCTTATTACCTGTTTAACAGAGCTATACATTTGTCAATCTCCCGCACCATCTTGTTAACCCTGATCTTTGCATCATGTTTATCATCACCTGATATCAGCATCGATTTGGCAATTTTCAGGGTATCATATTTCTTGTTTATATCAACAATCTCTTTTTCTGCTTTATGTAGTTTTATTTTTAGTTCCTTATTTTCTGCTATCAAGCTGTTCAGTTCTTCTTTTGACCTGGTATACAATTCAATAACCCTTCTTATCTTCTCCTGCAATCCGGTTATACTATCATCCTCCAGGTTATTCATAACATCTGTTACCTGGTACAAATATAGGATTGTTAGCGCTAATAAAAAAATGATGATTAATTTTTTATCTTGCTCCAGTTTACAGAATAGTTTTGCATCTTTGGTACCCGGGTTTCCCCTCGTGGTAGTATTATGAATTATTTAAAAAATATCCTGACTCTTGCTTTATTTAATCATTTTTTCCTGAACATAACGGGACAGGATCTATCCGACAAAACATACTTTGGTTCCCCTCTTGATATTGATCTTGTCATTTCTGCAAATTTTGCAGAAATAAGGGCAGATCACTTTCATTCAGGTATTGATTTACGGACACAGGGAGTAACGGGGTATAAAGTAATTGCCACCGCTGATGGTTATATTTCCCGTATAATGATTGAAACCGGCGGTTATGGAAAGACTCTGTACCTCGCCCACCCAAACGGTAAAACCACCGTGTATGCCCACCTTGACAGATTCAGGAGTGATATTAATGATTATGTAAAGAACCAGCAGTATATCAGGAACAGTCATACCCTGAACATCTTTCCCGGAAAGAACGAATGGAACGTAAAAAAAGGGGAAGTCATTGCCTACTCAGGCAACAGCGGCAATTCTTCCGGACCTCACCTGCACTTTGAAATCCGTAATACACGAAATCAGAAGCCCGAAAATGTTCTTGAGTACAATTTTAATATTCAAGATACAACTGCCCCCAGGTTTGCATCGCTGTGGCTTTATTCATTTATTCAGGACAACAGGAACAATATTCCAGCCGGTATTTCCAGCTTCCCACTGAAAAAGATTAATGGCGGATTTACCGTAAGACAATCGGGTCCCCTGGTGGTAAGCGGACTTTCAGGTTTTGGGATAGAAGCATATGATTATCTGAATGGAGCTAATAATAAATGCGGATTGTACGCAATCGAAATGCTGCTGGATGATAAGCGGAAATTTGTTATGATAATGGATGATTTTTCTTTTGGTGAATCCCGTTATATCAACAGCTTCATTGATTACCGGGAGAAAATAACCAATGACCGGGAGATACAGAAACTTTTCATGGACCCGAATAATAAGCTGAGTATGTACAAGGAAGTTGACGGACAGGGTCTCATTGATATCAGCGACCGTGATACGCATACTGTAAGGATCATCATAAAGGATGCTTACCTTAATACTTCTGAATTGGTCTTCAGCATCATTTGTGCAGACCGCAAGACGATGATCCCGGCCAGGCAGGATCATCTGTTCAGGTATGACCAGGATAATCTTTTCGATTCAGATAATGTGTTTGTAAGAATCCCGGCATATTCACTCTATACTGATATTAATTTTTCATTTCTTGAAGAAACCGCCGGCAGCCCGTATCTGTCAGATCTTTACTATATCCACGATCCCGGTGTACCGGTTCACACCCATTATGAACTTGCGATCCGCCCTGACTATATCAATGATACACTGCGGGACAAAGCATTAATATTATCAGTCAATAAAAAAGGTGTGACCACTTCTGAAGGGGGAATATGGAACAATGGATCTCTCAAGGCACAGGTCCGGCATTTTGGAGTGTTTGCTGTTGCTGTCGATACAGTTCCTCCGGTAATCACCCCTTTAAATATCACCAGAGGTATGGATATGACCGGACAGCCATCAGTAAAATTCAAGGTCGTGGATGACATGTCAGGTATTAAAACTTATGACGGGTACATAGATAATGAATGGGTTCTGTTCGAATATGACGCAAAAAATGATCTTGTGTTCTATTCATTCGATAAAGACCGTCTGCGCAATAAAACTGACCATGAGCTGGAATTATATATTATTGATAATAAAGACAATCTCTCATACTTTGACACAGAGTTTTACTGGTAATCTGTTCCTCTGACCGTCTGTCGATTATGATCCCGAAAGACCGGCAATATTATTATGTCGTTGGTGTCATGTCAGGGAGTTCACTGGATGGCCTGGATCTTGCTCATTGCAGATTTGATCATGATTCTGCCGGGTGGCATTATGATGTGCTTAATGCTCTGACAATCCCTTACGATCCTTACTGGAAGGAGCAATTAATGCATGCCATGACTGCGGATGAAGAATTCCTGAGGGATGTTGACCGAACGTTCGGGCAGTTTATCGGAGGTCATATTAATGATTTTATCTCCGGTTCCCGGCATCTTCCGGAGCTGATCGCTTCACACGGGCATACTATATTTCATCAACCTGATAAAGGCATCACATTACAGGCAGGATCAGGAAAAGAAATTGCGCAGGCAACCGGCATATCCACGGTATCAGATTTTCGTAAGACGGATGTTGCCCTGGGAGGACAGGGAGCCCCCCTGGTACCTGTTGGTGATGAGCTTCTTTTCGGCGAATATGATTATTGCCTGAATCTGGGCGGTATCTGCAATGTTTCATATTCACGCCATGGCGCCAGGTACGCTTTTGACATTGCTCCCTGTAATATGATCCTTAACCATTTAATATGCCGGTTAGCGGACGGTAAGGAAATGGACCAGGATGGCAGGACAGGCAGGAAGGGAAATATCAGTCATGAACTGCTTGCTTCCCTTAACTCTCTCCCCTACTATTCAATTACAGGTCCACGCTCGCTGGGAAGGGAATGGTTTAATGCTGCATTCCTTCCTGTAATCAGTTCCTGTTCCCTTTCCTTTAAAGACATTCTGAGAACAGTCTATGAGCATATAGCGGTTCAGGTCGCCCGTAACCTGAGCGATAATAGTGCTGAGCGTGTTCTTGTAACGGGAGGAGGTACCTATAATACTTTTCTTATTGAGTTGATAAAAAAGTACACTCCCTGCAAACTGGTTATACCAGATACACTGCTTGTTAAATTTAAGGAAGCGATCGTATTTGCGTTTCTGGGATTACTGAGATATCTTGGGATAATAAATTGCTATGCTACCGTCACAGGTGCCCGTCAGGATAGCCTGTGCGGGACGATATACGTGAGTCGTGAGCCGGAAGAAGGCTATTAGGCTGAAGACTGTTAGGTTGTTAGTAAGAAAGTGAGTAGTGAGTCGGAAGAAGGCTGTCAGGCTGAGGGCTGTTAGACTGTTAGGAAGAAAGTGAGTAGTGAGCCGGAAGAAGGCTTTTAGGCTGAGGGCTGTTAGGCTGTTAGCCAGAAAGTGAGTAGTGAATAATGAGTAGTGAGTAAGAAGAACAAGAAAGTGAATAGTGATTTGTGAGCAGGAAGAATATTGATAGGCTGAAGGTAATTAGGCTGATGGAAGAAGGAAGAACTTGGAACTCGGGACTTCTGTTTCCTTCATGGAACTTGGAACTTGGAACCTGGAACTTTTTCTTCCCTCTTAGAACTTGGAACCAGGAACCCCGCCCGAACGTACCTTGCCCGTCCGGTCAGGAGGGCGTTCGGTACGGGCGGGCAGGAACCAGGAACTATTCTTCCTCACCTAAAAGCCGAAACATCTAAACTTAACCTTGAACTTTTCACCTTGTGGAATTCCCGCCGGAGGCGGGACTGCAAAGCAGTATTCCACAGGGTGAACCTTGAAACAGATCCAGGCAGAACACAAACGATCAATCCTAATACAAAAAGACCATGGAAAATTTCATAGCTTACAATCCTACAAAAGTACATTTCGGCAAAGACGCAATAAGCAGTCTTGGAAAAGAAGCAGTCAGATATGGCAGGAAAGCCTTGCTGATGTATGGCAAAGGATCAGTAATGAAGAATGGCTGTTACGAGGATGTAATCAGGCAATTATCAGATGCCGGTATTGAGGTTGTTGAATATAGGGGTATTAAGCCAAACCCGGTGATTGAAGGAGTAGATCAGGCAGTTCTGAAAGGGACAGAAAACTCGGTGGATATGATAGTTGCAGCTGGAGGAGGTAGTGTCATTGATTCAGCAAAAATAGCGTCCATTTGTATAGCCGGGAAATGCCGGGGATGGGATGTAATGAAAGATCGTGTCGAAGTGAATACTTCTGTCCCCCTGCTTGCAGTTATAACTCTTGCAGCTACAGGTTCTGAAATGAATTCCATTGCCGTGCTCCAAAATACTGTAACCAGGGAGAAATTTGGATTCAGTCATCCTGCAATGTTTCCCAGGCATTCATTTCTTGATCCGACCTATACCCTCTCAGTGCCCGCTTCCTATACAGCATACGGGATTGCAGATCTTATCGCTCATTCCCTTGAGAACTTTTTCGGTCAGGGTGACGCCAGTCTTTCTGACCGTTTTGTCGAAGCGATTATCAGGGAAGCTGTGTATTATGGTCCCCTGCTGCTCAGCGACCTCGGGAATTACGACCTGAGAGCCAGGATCATGTGGGCAGCCACAAACGCTCTTAATGGTCTGACAGGCTATGGACGTTCCACAGGTGACTGGGGAGTTCATGCACTCGGACATATTCTTTCACTTATGTATGATACGCCACATGGTGCCTCGCTTACAATTGCTTATCCGGCCTGGCTCAGGTATATGATCAAACGAGATCCTGCACGCCTGGAGCAGCTGGGATGGCATCTCTGCAACATTCCGGCAATCACTGAGGTCATAACTTACATCGAAAATTTCTTCGTTTCCATCAACTGCCCGGTTAGACTCGGAGAGATCAACATAACCAGCGATCAGAAAAGTGAAATATTGCACATGCTGAACAGGAACAAGGCATCGGGAAGATATTATGTGCTGAATAATAAAGACCGGGCGGAAATACTGGAGATGATGTTCTGATGACATTGTCTGATAAAAAAGAGGCTGTCCGCCCGTGGCGGACAGCCTCTAACCCCCTAATTACTAACTAATCTACACTCTAACCACTAAACCTTGACCTATGAACGTTTTATCTTATAAACGTATCAGATGAGTTTTTGTTACAAAAGGATTGTTAAAAAATATTAAAATTACATACCTCAAAATACGGATGCGAATATAAGATCATTTGCGGTGACAGGCAATCTTAATTGATTATTTAACAATTTTTTAATAATTCTGGCTTTCAATAATATATGATAAAACTGTTGTTAAAAACAACCTATCAACAAGGAAGATTCTTGCCGGAAACATAAAACCAGTTATTTTTGTCGGTTAAATAAAACAATCATTATGAAGAAAACGATAGTCATTCTGTTTATTGCTCTTGGAGTCATACCGGTTATTGATGTCTATTCCTGTACCAATTTCCTGGTGACCCGGTCAGCATCAGTCACCGGTTCCACCATGATCAGCTATGCAGCTGATTCACATACCCTATATGGTGAATTGTATTATTCACCATCCGCAGATTATCCCGAAGGGACCATGCTGAATGTATATGAATGGGATTCAGGTAAATATCTCGGGAAAATAAAACAGGTAAGGCATACCTATTCCGTTATCGGCAACATGAATGAGCACCAGGTTGCCCTCGGGGAAACCACATACGGCGGCAGGCTTGAGCTGGTAGATACAACAGCTCAATTTGATTATGGCAGTATGATGTATATCGCCCTTCAGCGGGCTAAAACAGCCCGCGAAGCCATACAGGTTATGGGTGAACTAGTCGCTGAATACGGATACTGCAGCGAGGGAGAGTCCTTGTCTGTTTCTGACAAAGACGAAGTGTGGATCATGGAGATAATAGGCAAAGGTCCGGGAAGGAAAGGTGCTGTCTGGGTGGCGCTGCGTATCCCCGACGGTTATATCTGTGCACATGCCAACCAGGCAAGGATCCGTACCTTCCCCCTCAATGATCCTGAGAACTGTCTTTATGCCGCTGATGTAATCTCCTTTGCACAGGAAAAGGGATATTACCGGGGAGCGGATAAAGATTTCAGTTTTTCAGACACGTATGCACCAGTCAGTTTTGAAGGTGCACGTTTTTGTGAAGCAAGGGTATGGGCATTCTTCAGAAGATTCAACCATGACATGGACCAATACCTGGATTATGTGCAGGGTAAGAATCCCGTGAATCGCATGCCTCTGTGGGTCAAACCTGACAGGAAGTTATCTTCACAGGATATGATGCAATGCATGCGGGATCATTTTGAAGGTACACCACTGGATATGACCCGGGATATTGGTGCAGGTCCCTTCAGTCTGCCATACAGATGGAGACCACTTTCATGGACAGTCAATGAAGAGACTTATTGCAACGAGCGTGCAGCGGCTACCCAGCAGACTGGATTTTCTTTCATCGCTGAAGCAAGGAACTGGTTACCTGACTGGATCGGCGGAATCTTCTGGTTTGGTGTGGATGATGCTGCCACTACTGTATATACCCCTATGTATTGCGGAATGACCCGTGTACCTGAAAACTTTGCCGTTGGAAACGGAGATATGATAACCTACTCACCCACCTCTGCATTCTGGATGTTTAACCAGGTAGCGAATTTCTGTTACCTGAGATATGATGTCATGACACCTGATGTCATTAAAGTACAGACTGCTCTTGAACAGAAATACCAAAATGATATATCAGTGACAGATAAAGAAGCACTTGATTTGTACAAGAAGGATCAGAAAGCTGCCAGGGAATACCTTACCGATTATTCGGTCAGTATGGGAGTGAATACCTTCAACCGCTGGAAAGAATTAAGCGCTTTCCTGCTTGTCAAGTATATGGATGGTAATATTAAACAGGAGAAAGATGGCAAATTCCTTGATAACGGATACGATGTCCACATTCCTGCCGCACCTGTGCATGCCGGTTATCCTGCATGGTGGTACGAAAAGATCGTCGAAAACACCGGTGATAAGCTCAAAGTGGAAGAATCAACTCATTAAAGATTATTTAAACCTGTGCATGAATTAATAATTCATAATTACCTTATATAAAAAATTATTTGTAATATTGCGCTCTGTTTTTAAGAACCGGTAGAACATATAAACAGTATCAGGGATGGACTTAATGAAAGCAGTTGACAGGGAATTTTCCCTGAACAGGGAATTACTTGATTTTAAAAGCGGTGATACGATCACCGTTCATTATAAAATCAGGGAAGGGAACAAGGAAAGGATTCAGCAATTCCGGGGAGTGGTGTTGCAGCGCAGGGGAACATCCAGTAACGAAACCTTCACAGTAAGAAAAATGTCCGGCAATATAGGTGTGGAGAGGATATTCCCTTCCAATTCACCATTCATTGAGAAGATAGAGGTTAATAAGAAAGGACATGTGCGGCGTGCAAGGATATTTTATCTGCGTGGGCGAACGGGTAAGAAAGCCCGGATACAGGAAAAGAGATTTTAAATCAAAAGAGGGTGTTCACCGGCTGCAAACACCCTCTTTTTTTTTAAGTTTGTTTATAGGTTATCCGCTTTTTCGCGGGCCTTTTTCAGAATATCTTCTGCCTTAAGATCAGCTTCCTTTTGCAGCTTATCTGATTTTGACTGAGCCTGTTTGACAAGTTGTTTCTTATATTCTTCCGCAGCTTTCTTCTTTAACGGATTAATGCCTGCGTCCTTGATCCTTTGATCACCTTCCTTCCCTGCCAGCCTGACCAGCTCATCTCCTGCCTTTTTTGCCTCATCCCTGACACGCTGTGCTTCTGCTTCGGCATCTTTCATCAGCTTTTCTTTCTGGGCGTCCAGGTTCTCTTTTACCTGTTGTTTCACCTGCTGTTTTACCTGTTCAGTGACCTGTTCTTTGAGTGATTTACCACCGCTGCCAAAAACAGGTGATACTTTCGGATCACCAAACATTCCTGATACCAGGAAACCCATATCAATATTACCGCCGGTACCAAGATTCAATCCCTGAGACCCTGCCAGTGATGTTAGTCCGTCGAGGGCTGAACCGGCACCTGATCCGAGCAAAGCACGTGGAATACTCATGGCAATGTTATAGTTCATGGTCTTATCAATACCCTGGTCACCGCTAATCGTAAGCTTATTGCCTCCTATATTGACCTCAAACGGTTTAATAAAAATCCTGCCATTCCTGATCTCAAATTTTACATCAAGGTCTTTCATGCTCAACGCCTTGAATTTATCTGACTTAATTATGTCTCCTATTTTTGATAGCACATTTGAGCTTTTGAGTACGACATTATTTGATTGCAGCCGGCCCCTTCCTACCACAGAATTCATGACCGGTTGCATATCTGAGGCAAGGAAACTGGTAAAATCAAGTCCGACACTGACGTTCCCGGAAGCATTTTTAGCTACCGGTGCCAGCTTTTGTACGGTGTTAAATGTCTCAAATGCAGAAGGTATATCAATGTGCTGCATATCAAAATGGAAATCCACCATAGGTGATGCAGTATCCTGGGTGTTATATTCACCTGACATGACCATTGATCCATCCAGAAGGTTCATCCCGAGTTTTGAAAGGATAGCTTTTCCGTCGACGATTTCTATCATCCCGACGATGTTGTCTATATCCAGCTTGTCATACTTAACTTTTTTCAGGTTACTGTTAATCATGAAATGGATGTTACGCGGGATCACGACCACGGTCATGGCTGTGGTATCTTCTGCCGTTGTGTCCTCTTCTGTTCCTTCTTCAGGAATGAATTCATTAATATCCAGCAGGTTTGATGCAAGGTTCAGGCTACCTTTAATAGTTTCATTTTTAAAAATATATGGTATGAAATTCTCCAGCTTTCCCTGCATGGATATATCGCTTCTGCCCATTTGTGCATCAAATTCCTTAAGTTCGACGAACTGTGGCGAAAAAATCATAGAGGTGCGGCTGATAGTAACAGGCGCCGGAACATCCGGCGAATTGAACCTGAATCCTGTCAGGTTGACTTTGCCGTCTGCCTGGAACTCATCATATTTTTCTGTTTCAATCGAGGACATTCTACCCATCATGGATACATCGGCATCCAGCACACCGGTCAGATTAACACTGTCAAGGGGCAGAACATCGGTGAGGGACTGGAAATCAACATGTGTCGCAAGTTTTGCGTTAACCTGTGGATCTGACATGGGCGTTATCAGGTGCATGGTCAGGTCAACAGGGTTGCCACCTAGATCAACATGAAAACGGTTAACATCAACGGTGGTATTATCATTGTTGACACCATCATAGTGAGCTTGAATATTTATGTTGATATTATCAGCTTTCTTTGGCAGATCAGGATAGCTGAAACTGGCATTCTCAACAGCCAGTTTAACATCAGCAGAGGGAGTCTGCTCCCCTCGCAATGTTCCTTTCACAATTCCGGAGAGGGCAAGGGCTCCTGCAACCCTGAGACCGGTAAAATCCTTCATATATATGGCCGGGACCATCGACAGCAGGCTCCTGAAATCAGTTTTCGTGGTTTCAAATGTCATATCCACATCGATAGCTTCCTTATCAGGCATTTTGACCACACCACCGAATTTAAGGGCCAGGTCATTGATACCTATACTGTTTTCACCAAGTGTGAACACTGAATTGGCCAGGTCAGCATCCACATCCAGCATTATGTTAAGGAGTGCATCGGTCACATACCTTATTCCTCCCATAACAAAATTTACCTTTGCAGCAGTTGAATTGATTTTGATGCTGGTAAAATCCTCACCAAGATTCCCTGTGAGAATAAAATTAAATCCTTCCATTGAAGCGGCCATATCCTGACTCCGGTCATTGTAAAGCAAACCGGCATTCCGTATTTCAAATTTTTTCAATGCAACGGTCATGCCCAACTTGCCGGTGACGGTGGTATCCACAGGCCCCACTTCCTCCTCACCTGTTTCCTTCGCAATATCCCAGTTGGCGGTTCCGTCCTTCAGTACTAATGCATTGATGCGCGGGTTATTCAGCAGGATACCTTTGATTTTGATGTTATCCATCTTAATCACACTTATCAGGTCTACCGTGGCCCTGAATTCATCGAAGGATACAAGGGTATCACCTTCAAATGGTGCAAGGTTGGCAACCGATACACCTTTCAGGGAAACGCTGAGGTTGGGGAAATTCCTTATAAGTGAAAGCCTCAGGTCAGCGAAATCTATCCTTGCATTAACACTGGTGTTAGCTATTTCCCTGGCCTTATTAAAAATCTGCTTTTTAAATAGTACAGGGGCTGCGATCAGTATGATCAGAATGACCAGCAAGACAATCAACAGAATTTTTAAAAACTTTTTCATTGGTAGACTGTTTTAAATGTTAGAGATAAAATTATAAATTAATCCACTATTAAAAAACAGCCTCTGCCCAAAGTCACAAATATTCCTGATAACATAACAGGCACTGATCATCTTTTACTATAACAAACTTCAGTATTGGCTATAATATTTGTATTTTAGTCGTCATATCATACCCGTCAATTCATGTCGGTCAATTCTGCCAGCGGACAACAGGAAAATAATCAGCTCTGGCATTTCCCCTGGAGCTACCGGGAAAGTTTCCTCATAGCACTGGAGATCCTGTTGCTGAGCCTGATCATTGAGGTTTTAAGCCGCGGACAGGGAATAGCCAAACTGGCATTCCCTTTAAACATTTTTATCGGACTGGCCCTGATTGCAATCATTATAATCATCGGCACTCAGTTCAGACGACAGGCTGTTGTCAGGTGGCTGTCATCCATACCTGCCGCTGTGAGTTCCATAAGTCTTTTTGCATTCCTGGTCCTGTTACAGGGTTTTATTCCCCAGAATCATCCCGCAAAACCCGGATTATTGACGTTGCTTGGCCTGGATCATATTAAAAACAGCTGGATCTTTGCTCTTTCCGGCATTTATCTTCTCATATCACTTGGCTCAGTAATCCTCCGGAAATCGATCCCTTTCAGGAAGAAAAACCTGCCTTTTCTTCTGAACCACCTTGGATTATGGATTGCGATTGCGGCAGGCAGCCTGGGCTCGGGAGATCTTATGAAGCTTAACATTTATCTTCAGGAAGGAGGATCATTTACAAGTTTTGCTTATGCCGGGGATAACACCGCCCACACCCTGCCATTCAGCATCAGACTTACTGATTTTAATATTGACAATTTCCCTCCTGACCTGGTCCTGGTAGATGCCGTGACCAATACCATCACCGATGGGAATATGCTGCCACTGACAGAAGCTTCTTCAGGTAAGATGCAGGTTTTCAGGGACTGGCAGGTAACTATCAACGAATTTATCAATAATGCCTTTTATATAGAGGACAACTATATCAGGAAAGATTCATCAGGTGCCGCACCGGCAGTCAGAATATCCGCTTTGAATAAAAAATCAGGGCAGGTAACGGCAGGATGGGTTTCCTGTGGCAGCACCAGGGTGCAGAATAGCATTCTGCAACTCGGTGCCGATTATTTTATCGCCATGACCTTTCCTGAAGTACAAAAATATTCTTCAGAAGTGATCATTCGCAGGGCAGGTGTAGAAACAGATACCACGGAAATAGAAGTAAACAGACCCTACAGGATCAGCGGGTGGAGACTGTACCAGATGAGCTATGATGAGGAAAAAGGAAAATGGTCTGAATACAGCATCCTTGAAGCTGTAAATGATCCCTGGCTTCCGGCTGTCTATCTTGGGATATTCCTTATGATCTGTGGCGCAGTTTATCTTTTCTGGACAGGCAGTGGAACGAAAATAAAGTAATATGGACTGGATGAATTTTCCGGCTTTTGCTGTTGCAGCCATGATCTGTGGATTGGTCGGATTGATCCTTATATATTCGGGGAAAAAGTCACTGATCTGGCCTGGCATCGCACTCAATGTTGCAGGAATTGTGATTCTGCTGGTCTTTATCACTACATTATGGGTACATCTGGACAGGCCCCCACTCAAGACGCTTGGAGAAACCCGCTTATGGTATTCATTCTTCCTGTTCGCTATTGGTTTCCTGGTATTCATGAGATGGAAGTACCAATGGTTCCTGGCCTTTAGCCTTATTATGTCCGGTATTTTTCTTCTTGTCAACTACCTTCATCCTGAAACATACAGCAAAACACTGATGCCGGCGTTGCAGAGTCCCTGGTTTATACCTCATGTAATAGTCTATATACTGTCTTATGCCCTGCTCGCGGGTTCCTGTCTTGTATCTGTCAAGGGTCTGTACCTGGTCTTTACAGGAAAATCCGGGACAGAGGTCATCGGACTTGCCGATAACCTGGTGTATATTGGCTTTTCCCTGCTTACCCTGGGATTACTGTTTGGTGCCCTTTGGGCTAAAACAGCATGGGGACATTACTGGACCTGGGATCCCAAGGAAACATGGGCTTTCCTGACATGGCTCTCCTATCTTATCTATATCCATTTCAGACTGTTCCAGGCCTATAAAACAAAGACAGCCCTGTGGATACTAAGCCTGGCTTTCATCATCCTGCTGATTTGCTGGTTCGGGATCAACTACCTGCCTTCAGCACAGAACAGTGTGCATGTCTACGGAAGCTAAAATAAGGGAGCCAGGTTCAAAGTTCAAAATTGTTACGTGTTGACGGGTTTAGGGGTTAATGCTTTGAAGCGTTAATGCATTAATGAGTAGAAGCGAATAAGAGGGTAAGGGTACAAGTGGAAAAGGGGAAAATTGAAATTATCTTACTTCTGACTTCCGACTTCTGACATATTTCGTAACGAACTAACACGCAACATGCAAACAGTTTATTAATACCTGGCTTTGAGCAATTAATCAATTAACATTTTGATGCTTCAGCGCAACCATAGTTACAAACGCTTCATCTATAAGATAAGAATATTTGGCAATCCATGCGACAGATAATTAATTTCCTGATTATAATCTTGTTTATCACTTGCGGGTGTGAAAAGTACAGGTCTCCGGCAGATATCGAAAAAACAGATGGATTCAGTATCAGGATAGGATCTGATTTTACGATCGGTCCTGAAGAAATTGATTATTATGACTTTTCAACACATTTAATTTATCTCAAAGATGGTATTTCCATACCTTCCAAATATGATGGTGGAGTATCCTTTGCAGTCTTTGCCGGAACAGAGAAAATTTATTCCGGTCTTATCGTTCCCGGTTTTTCCTGTCTCCTGCAGGAAGGAGCTGTAATTAACAGCCAGCCATTTTCCTATCCTGATTTTATAATTGCAATAGAATTCATACAAGTATTTGATTCAGCAGGAAATTCCAATCCCGATCCCCGGGGTGACAAAAGAATTGTTAAGGTTCTGAAAAAATACAACCAGTTTCATGAAGGGTTGTCAGGAAATATAGAGTCAATACAAATCAATGGTGATCAGACGGTTACTATGATTCTGAAAATGCAAAACACTGATACCTATAATTACTATATACTTGATCCTGATAAGATGGGTTTCTCATTGTTTCATTTTTTCACTAACGGGTTATATCTGTGGAATATGGACCATACTATGGGTTATGTACCGGAAAATGAAACCATCCAGCCGGATATATGGAATACCTGGGAAAAAGACTGGCTGACACTGATCAGGAGTGAAGAAACAAAATACATATCCCTGACTTATAGTTACGGCAATCAGATTCCGCCAGGCAGCTATACAACTGCTTTTGAGTATCCGGGATTAAGTTTTCAGGTGAAGAAAGAAGACATTAAACTTGAAGGGGGCAGAATATGGCTGGGGAAATTGGACCTGAGAAAAGAAATTGAAGTCGATTAAATAACTGAGACTATTTTCTTGATTTCAATAGCTTATACCATATGTTCACTTTAAAATGATGATAAAAGAATTTACAACCAGTTTAATTGTTGTGTTGATTTTGTTGTTAAACTGTTGCAGCAGGGATAAGCCGGAATGTAATTTCATAACCATATTTGAGGAAGATTTTGAATCGTGCACTACAAATGAATGTCGTGGATGGAGCGGATTTTATAAGATAACCACATGTGATTCATCTGACCTTTGCGGAGATAAAGTGATGGAAGTGATAGCCGGATGGTGCCCTGGAGAAGATCCTGCCAGAACATATCTTACAGGATTAAGCGAAAATAATATAATCCGGTTGACAATGAATTATAATCTCAATTGCGCTGATTGCTTCGCCGGAATAAAATGGTATTAAACCCCAGAGCAGCGCCTCCGCTGAGCAGCTTCAGCGCTCGCGGAAGCTCTGGACTCTTTTTTCCGCAGCAGCGCCTCCGCTGAGGAGCTCCTTGCTTCGCCGAAGCGGCTACGCGAAGGCACAGTTAGCGCTCGCGGAAGCTGCGGGGAATTTGACCAAACTTCCCGTCTGCCGTCCGCGTGTCGCCGAAGCTTTAGCGGAGGCACAAGCGGAACGCGAAGGTGGATTAAAAATATATAATCGTGAGAATGATTTCAAGGAGATCAGGATTAATGGGAAAGATTCAAACTGGAGCGTGACCGGATTAATGGACACAATTTCATTTAATGACAATGACACTTTAATAATAGAAATATCTGTCGGATGTGTTGAGACAGAGTATAAGAGGCTGTTAATTGACAACATAAAGGTTGAAAAATGTTTATTCGAGCATAGTCAATAACGTGCAGGGACAACTTGCATGACAAGCCCGGAGTTTGCACAGATAATCAGCAGGTTGCTTGTCATTAATTATAGCAAAAATATATCATGCTGACAACCAGTGCTGGTTATTGATAACCGGCCAGGTCAGGCTGTATACAGGAATTAACCAGAACCTTCCCGGGTTTGAAAAGCTGAAAGGAATTTATATATTACCGTGGTCTAATTAAAAGATCATGAATAAATCTTTATTTATTTTATTAATAACAGCTCTCAGTACGTTCATACAATGTATCAATCCTCAACCAGGAACCTTGCAACAAACCTTTAAAAAAACCATGCCTGTCCTGTCTGACGAGCAATTGCTGGACACAATCCAATTGACAACTTTCCGCTACTTCTGGGATGCCGCAGAACCTTTCTCAGGAATGGCAAGGGAAAGGTATCATATGGACGGCATATACCCGGAAAATGATAAAAACATTGTCACAACAGGAGGCTCGGGATTCGGACTGATGGCAATTATTGTCGGAATTGAACGTGGATTTATTACCCGTTATGAAGGTATTAAACGGTTTGATAAAATCATCAGTTTCCTTGAAAAAGCAGACCGTTTTCACGGTGCATGGTCACATTGGGTCAACGGTGAAACAGGTAAAACCAAACCATTCAGCCCTAAAGATGATGGCGGTGATATTGTGGAGACAGCTTACCTGGTTCAGGGATTACTTACAGTACGACAGTACCTTAACGTTAATGATGCCGGTGAGAAGGAACTTCGTGCCAGGATCGACTCTCTCTGTAATTCTGTTGAATGGAGCTGGTATCAGAAAGACGGATCAGCTGTTCTTTACTGGCACTGGTCACCAAAGTACGACTGGGCGATGAATTTCCCCATACAGGGATACAACGAATGTCTTATTGCCTATATAATTGGAGCTTCTTCACCTGCCTTCCCCATAGCTACTGATGCTTATCACAAAGGTTGGGCAAGAAACGGTGCAATTGAAAAAACTTCCATAAAATATGGAATTCCGCTTGAATTGGCCCACAACGACAATTCTGAATATGGAGGGCCATTGTTCTGGTCACATTATTCCTACCTGGGTCTTAATCCAAAAAACCTGAAGGATATGTATGCCGACTATTGGCGGCATAATGTGAATCATGTGCTTATCGACAGAAGCTATTGTATAGAGAATCCGAAAAAATTCAAAGGATATGGCAAAGACTGCTGGGGACTTACAGCAAGTTATTCTATCCCGTCACGTTGGGAAAATGCTTCAGGAAAAAGCCGGCAAGATGATTTAACCAGGAACACTGAAGTAAGTTATAATGCCCATTCACCTGCTAATGATCACGGGGTGATATCTCCCACTGCAGTCCTGTCATCTTTCCCCTATGCACCAAAAGAATGCATGGAAGTTGCAAGGTTCCTGTACGACTCACTTGGCATCCAATTACTGGGTCCCTACGGATTTTACGATGCCTTTAGCCTGGAATACAACTGGTTCCCTCAAAAATACCTGGCAATTGATCAGGGTCCTATAGTTGTAATGATCGAAAACTCTCGAACCGGACTGCTTTGGGACCTGTTTATGAAAAACCCGGAAATACAGGCCGGGCTTCTGAAACTTGGATTTTCTTTTAAAAATTAAACTACATAAGGATAAAAAATTGAGAATACAAAACCGAATACAAAGATTTATTCCTTTCAGTTGCATGATCCTTGCTGTGAGGTTACTGAGTACCGGCCTAAATGCTCAGACCTATCTGTATTTTCAGGACAGCCCTTCCTCCAGCTATTATGATTACAGCTGGATGGAGCTGACCGCACCCAGTGAACTGGAAAGAAAGGGATCTGACCTGAGAAGATTCCCTGTTGAATTTGCCATACCGGCACACCAGGGTGTTAACAGCCTCCGGCTCAAATGGGTCTCCAAAACCGGGGGTGGCTGGTTCGCCATCGCCGCGGGAGATAACTGGACAGAGAAAAATATCAGCCAGACCGACACATTGCTGTTTTGGTTGTATAGTGTCGAAGGAATTACAAAAACCAATCTTCCAAAGTTTTTTATGGAAGATATTACGAATAAAAAAAGCACTTTTCAACTCCTGTCACCATGGGTTAATGACCTGACAGCCGGGGTATGGACACGTGTGACGGTTCCGATGTCACAATTGTTTAATGCTCATGACGGTACTGATTTCACAAAAATAAAAACCATTGGATTTACACAAAACACATCAGATGGTGTTGAACACACCCTTCTCATAGATGACATGCGAGTTTTCAAAGGTGATGGAACCTCACCTTCCGCCTCTAGACCTACCGGCGTTGTCGCAAAAGGATATGACAGCCATATTGAACTTTCCTGGTATTTAAACCCTGAAACATTCCTGACCGGATATGAAATAGACCGTTCAATGGATGGCGGAAAAACGTTCACTACGGTTAAAGTCACTGACACATCCACTTATATGTATATAGATTGGGTCAGGCCATCAGGAACGGCAGTCGAAGCATCTTATCGGGTAAAAGCACTAAATGAGAGTAATGAAGCCTCTGTACCTTCCGACACTGTAACAGCATCCACGCATGCATTTAGCGATGAGGAATTACTCGATATGGTGGAACGATACACTTTCCGCTATTTCTGGGATTATGCCCAGCCTTCATCAGGAATGAGCCGTGATCGCAATTACCCTGTGGATGTTGTCACCACAGGAGGTTCAGGCTTTGGCGTCATGGCTATCCTCGTGGGTATTGAACGCGGTTATATAACCAGGGAACAGGGGACAGAAAGGATTCTTAAGATACTGGGGTTCCTGGAAACGGCTGACCGGTTTCATGGTGCATGGCCGCATTTTATTAACGGAAACACCGGTAAGGTCGTTCCTTTCAGCACTAAAGACGATGGTGGCGATCTGGTCGAAACTGCTTTCCTGATCCAGGGACTTCTTACTGCACGGCAATATTTTAATGGAGAAAGTATTGACGAACGAACGATTGTGGAAAAAATAACAACTTTGTGGGAAGAAGTGGAATGGAACTGGTACCGACAGAACGGTTCAAATGTTCTTTACTGGCACTGGTCGCCTGATTACGCATGGCAAATGAACCTGCCGATCAGGGGATGGAATGAATGTGCTATTGTTTATTTACTGGCTGTTGCCTCCCCTACTCACAACATTCCTGCATCACTCTGGAACACAGGATGGGCAGGAAGTTCTTATTATCTCAACGGAAGAAGCTTTTATGGGCACCTGCTCAAGGTAGGCTGGGATTACGGAGGCCCCCTGTTTTTTGCTCATTATTCTTTCCTGGGATTTGATCCAAGGTATATTCATGACAGTTATGCGAATTATTTTGAAAACAACCGCAATATTGCCTTAATCCATCAGGCTTACTGCATCCAAAATCCACGTGGTTATGAGGGCTATAGTGAATCCTGCTGGGGATTGACTGCAAGCGATGATCCGGATGGTTACAAAGTACATGAACCTACACAGGGCGGGGACAATGGCACAATTACCCCGACCGCTGCGCTTGCATCTTTTCCTTATACACCGGAAGAATCCGTGCTTGCTCTGAAGCATTTTTACCGCGAGCTTGGCGATAAGGTCTGGAACTGGATGGGATTCTATGATGCGTTTAACCAGGAAAGGGATTGGTGGGCAACATCTTACCTCGCCATTGACCAGGGCCCTATCATCCTGATGATTGAAAATTACCGGAGCCGGCTGTTATGGAACCTGTTTATGTCAAATCCGGAGATTCAACCGATGATGGACGCTATCGGTTTTATCCATGAGTCCAATTCAATTGAAAACTCAAAGACGGATGCTGAGTTTTCGGTCTATCCAAATCCATCAGACAGGGAATTTACTTTTAGCTTCATGACGGATAAAAAATCTGAAGTAGATCTGGATATTTATAATCTGACCGGTATGAAAGTTCAAAGTGTGATTACTCATAAAGTTTATACTCCGGGCCGGTATAATATTGAGGATGAAAAGGATAATCTAAAACCAGGAATTTATTTTTCCAGGCTGAGAATGAATAATGCAGCAATTAAAACCATTAAGCTAATCGTAAAATAACACAGCATCAAGCTGATTGTCCCATGTTTGGTTACGATTTTCCTTACAATAAAATGGTATTAAACCCCAGAGCAGCGCCTCCGCTGAGCAGCTCCTTGCTTCGCCGAAGCGGCTACGCGAAGGCACAGTCAGCGCTCGCGGAAGCTGCGGGGAATTTGACCAAACTTC
>Ga0172365_10000215_pt1 | contig 36718 bp, 44 predicted proteins | sample LakKivSesite48cm_FD_114535 | JGI IMG/M metagenome (GOLD analysis project Ga0172365, IMG submission 114535) | Sediment microbial communities from Lake Kivu, Rwanda - Sediment site 48cm | ecosystem: Environmental > Aquatic > Freshwater > Lake > Sediment | place: Rwanda: Western Province, Lake...
CTATCAAATAAGAACAAAATTATTGGAAGGGAGGTCCGTGAATCCATAAAACTAAGGATTGACGACGACCTCGGGATACCCTTTTGACTCGATGAAGCAAAAAAGAAGGGAACAAAACAACAGTTCCCTGATCTCTCTCCGGCTCACTCACATTACGATTAATGAGAAATTGAAGTTCTCCACCATCATAATCTTCCGGATCACTTAACTGAATTGTCATTGATAACTTTCTCGTTGATGTCTTCTCTCCACCTCCCATATCCATATGCCAATCATAATGTCCCTCAAAATCCGCATCATACTCCGTAAATTGAATATCCTCAAATAAATTCGTAAGATTAAATTTCCACATCTTTTCATTCGCATCCTTCACAAACCACATTAACTTCTCATATAACCATAATGTCTTCTCACTCTTACGAATCCAATAAATACGAGAACTACGATACGTCTTGTCAATCTCACCACTCACATTACCATCATACATCTCCTCTCTCGGCACAAGCGCTCGAATACGCTCTATTAAATCAAACGATAAACCATTCTTGTAATAATAATAATTCGTAATCGCACTGTTCGGTCGCAGTAAATTAAAACGACTTACCGAAATTTTAATATCCTCCTCCTCACTCATTTTATAAATTTTTAATCATCATTCTTTAAACTAAAATTCATAATATCGAATATAATATTGATATGCTTTTAATAAAAGTAAGGGCATCGGTTTATCCGTTGGATGTTCCGCATACATTCGACTTAATTCCTGAATGATTCTTCCTCGAATCTTCTGCGCATATTCATACGCATTATTTCGCTCAAACCATTCATCATAATCTCCATTATCAAACTTTGATAATGAACTATATAAACGTTCCAAAGAATAAGACATAACGTCCATAAAATGATGATACCTTTTTAATCACAAAAAAAACGTATGTGCGTATTTTGAGGAGTCATATTTTATAAATAGATTTAAAACATATGTATATGATAGGTGCTATTCAACACATCTCTTTGGAAGATTGCCTTCTTATTGATTAAGAAGTGCGTTTAAAATGGAAGATGTAGTGACACCGAGAGCGCCACGTGTTGAAGAGCAGAAAGGGGAACGTTCGTCCTTATCGACGAATTTGTATTCGAAGACGAACAGTGTTCGTTTTCGATGCACGGACACAGTTTTGTGTGAGAAATACAAGACTGGAATGATTTTGGAGGCGAAGATATCGAAATTGATCGGTCACGGTAGTTATGGGAGTGTATTCCAGATAGAGAACAGTGGTTATGTGATAAAATTATTTAACGATTCATCAAAAAATGAATTAACGGAATATCACTTTTGGGAAAAGATTATAAAACGAGTGAAAGAGGAAAAATTAGAATGGCCCCCACATTGGTGTGAAGTCAAAGTCATTGGCATTACGGTTCGATCAGACAAAATTGAAGACAAATGGTATCCTATTAATACTCCTATCCTTTTGATGCCATTTTATTATCGATGGGATGAAATGAATACAGAACCCCGCATACCAAATGTTCGATTGTGGTTCTATTGGATGACTCTTTTAGAAAGTGCCTGTCAAATGCAATCTTTTTGGAAATTCATTCATCTCGATTTAAAACTGGCGAACATTATGTTTGACTCAAAAGGGAATCTTAAAATTATTGATTTTGGAATGGTGGAAGGATTTGACTCTCAAACCATCTTCCCCTTTATACCCAAAAATGAATTCTCTCTTCTTTCATCATCTGTATTTAAAGAACTATATTATATATGGCCCCCATCTCCTTGTATGATTCATGCGGTGATGGGTTATTCTATTTCCATTATTCTTTTTGAGATGATTTATGGTAAAACTGTATATAAGTTTCAAGGAACACGAGGACATTGGAACAAATATTTAGAAGACCTTCGTGAAAAAGGTTATGATGAAGATTTGATTCATTGCTTACAAAAAAGAAGTAGTTGTTATATGGATGTTTGTGAATTACACAAAGATATCAAACAAAAGTATGAAAATGTATTGCCTTCATACCCAAAATGGAAAGAATCTTGGAATCTTCAAGTGGCTCGAAAAATGAATCAAATACAAAAATGGAAACAAGCAACCATTCCTAATTATCAATTTGTTGAAGATAAAGATGGGCTTTGTATCATTTATCCCGGATTACCTTATCCATTTAATGACCGTTTAGAAGTTCCTAAATTTAACGACGAGAACCTTTCCGTTTCGGCTTCTCATTTGTCTTAACTAAATAATCCACTAAATCTTTCACCATTGGTGTTAATTCTCTATCTCCCTCATACTCTCGCATCTCTCCCTGTCGGTTCGCCATCAAAATCGTTGGCAAACCATTGATATTCATTTTATCCGTCCATTCTAAATTCGCTGGAACTGTCGCATTCATCGCATATGCCCTCGAACCATTACGATTCAAAAAATTACCTAACGCACTATACTTCTCCTGCCATTCTCGATCATTACAATGAGGACACCACGGAGCATAAACCAAAATAATTGCTCCATGAACTGGCTTATTTTGTGGATTGAAACGCATTCGACCCGAAACGGGAACAAACTCATTCGCATTTACATGAATAATTTGCGGGTATTCTTTGAATAAATTTGGCATTTCTCCCTCCATTTCTTCACTATTTCTTACAAAGATTTTTACATTTTCCATAATTTCAATAAAAATGGTCTCTCTTTATTCACACGTAATGTGTCCTCCATCCATTGCTCTTTTAATTTAGGATGTAAATAAGATGACTGACAAATGGCAGGCGTATGATGAGTCTGCTCCGCAACTCGTAATATCATCTCCTTCCATACTTCCTTACGACGCTCAGCCGGGACTTTCTTCTGTTTGGATATCTCTTCCAATAAATGACGATGAACCAACCACGTCCTCAAATCTTTCATCTTCAAAGATTGATGAACGTTCTCTTTTAACCAAGCATTTAAAGAAGATGGATGAATTTGGGTTAGAGTTTTTGGATGAACCCAAAATAGAGAATCTTGTTTGGTGCGTTCTTGTTGTCGCCTCCATTTCGCATAATTTTTGAGAGCATTTTGCCATTGTTTCGACCCATCGGTAGAATGACATTCATTTAATACTTGTTTTTTTCCGGGAAATCGAAAGATAATTTCTTTTGGTTCATCCCAATTTGGTTTTGCTTTTACGTGTTTCATTTCTAATGTTGAAATGCCAAAACTATCGTGGGCGTCCCGATATTTTGGATATCCAGGGCGAATCCCACATTCTAAACTACACTTTACCATTAAACGTATAATATCATTATCATTCCAATCATCGATTGGATAAGGTTTATTTAATAATGGAATTAAAGTGGTATAAAAAGATGAGCCAACTTGGGATAAACGAGACCAATGGGCTTTACGATGTTTTTTGAGAGTTTCGGGCCAGTATTGATATTGAATCCTACCTTCTTGATCTAAGAATCGAACAGGTGTCTTTTTATGACGAAGATCAACCCATACTTCTTTATATCCAGGTGGAAATCTTAATCCCATCTCCTTCCATTTTTCAATAGGTGGTTTCCCCGATGAATTAATTCCCTTCCAATGATTTTGATTATCACGATGCCATTGAGGACGAAACATTCCTACTCTTCTCGTAGATTTTCAAATGGTATCCAATTCGGGAAAATAGGATTATGTCGAGTCCATAAAAATTCTATCAAATCACACCCCTCCTTGTAAGTCCTTGGGGGCTCTTTTTCAATGATACTCTCATTTACCAGCCATCCTCGAAAACCTTCCTCGCTTGTTCTCAATGGAAGTCGATTCCACCATTCTCCTCGATGTCCCTCTCTCTCTCCCTCTCGTCCTACATATATTCCAATCACAAATATTTGAGAACGTTGTGCTCGATGTAAAATATTATAAAATGAATATTTTGTCAAACTTTCCGGTATATTCCATTGAATCCAAATAGATTTATCTTTGATATGATTGATAATGGGTTTCATTGAAAAAACTCGACGACGACTCTCATCTAATATAAAATACCATTCTTCCCAAATATTTAAACAAAATTGATCGAATCGCTTTTTATGTCTCCAATAATAATCTCCCAATTGATACGGAAAATATTTACCCATTTCTTTAAACTCAATAGTTGGATAGCCGGGAATCGAGCAACTTGTAAGGGTAGATTGATAAAGGAGACTTGAACCATTATCCCTTATTGGATAATTTACAATAACTCGCCAATCAATATCGGGTAATAAGTTTAGAAAAAATGGAATGGCGTCCGTGGGGAGTGCTACAAAAACAACTGGTTGATTTTTGTCATTTCGATAATAATAAGGGCTCGTTGTTAGTTTTGTTAATAATTTGGTGATAAATACTTTCCAATGTTCTATATGTTGTGGTAAAGTAAAACGAAATAGGAAGGGACAACTGAAATAGTCCCATACCCAAACAATGGTAAATAGTTGTTTCTTTTTTAGATAATAAGTGGAAGTGCAGGATTGTAAATCTTGGGAGGCAAAGTTTTGAAGGTGAGAACGCCACCAAAAATCCCAATTAAAGTCAGTCCAATCTGTTGAACGATAAACATGAACCATTGTTGAAATATTTTCAAAAGATTCTTCATAAGATTGAACTAAATTTGGAACGCTCAAATGTCTTTGGGTAATTTTTAATTGGGATGCGATGGCTTTATCTAAAAGCGGACCATTTTGGACTTTTAAAGAATGTTCTGGAAAATAGGTAAATTCTTCTTGAAACGGATACCAAATAAACTGAGTAGGGACTTTTCTCTTAGAAAGCATTACTGTTGAAACATCTTTTGGATAGTTAAAGTAATTGTGAAAACGACAAATTTCTTGAAAAAAGGGGAAGGGGTCATTGTGATGTTGATTTGAAACTCGATATAAGAGACGACGCATCAGCGGTATCCATTGAAATAAATCAATACGAACACTTTTATCAAAACGGCTTAACCAATTTTTGATTGGCATATATTCAATGGGATTTTCTTTTAATGTTTTACCGTGAATAATATAGGTAAAGGGCGACTTTTCTCTTGAATAAGTGGGTTGAATACCAGGAATAAATTGGTGCTTCAAGAAATAAATTAATTTATGAGAATATTCTTCATTGATATGAAACGATTCATTGGATAAATAGGATTGAATAAATGGAGAAGGGTGAATCCATTGTTTAAAGCCGGGTGTTTCTATTTTTAGAGATGGTTCATGAAAATGAAGTAATTCAAGTAATTCATTGGGTTTCGGTGGTAAAGTTCCTTGAATTAAGTTATAAAAAGCAGTTAAGAAATGATTATCTTGATAGGTCGGACACCAAGGAATAAAGACAAGAGGTGGTTTGTTTTCTTGAACGGGTTTCATAACTTCATCAATATTGGAGAAGAACCATTTCCATTGTTCGGCATCTTCTACGGGAAACCATTGTTGATTTTCATTTAATATAAAATAAAAGATGTAATCATCTTCTTGAATTTGTTCTAATATTTCTTGATAAGGTTGATAAGTTGTATAAATTGTGGCTAATGAATTGATTTGTATTTTTGTTTCAATTGTATCTGGAATAATGAGCGTCCAGGGACTGGTGATACAATCAGTTGCTTTAAGCCAAATATTTTTAATAGATGGTATTATTTGGTCTAATAACAGATAATACATGGAGCAACTATGAAAAGTTTAGATTTTTTTATTTGGTAATGTATCTTGCCAATTGGTTCTAAAAAATGCTGGTGATGGCTTTGGATTAAATAAAATACGCACAATCACGTCTCTTCCCGAAATTGTTCCCGTTGTGCTTTTAAACACTAATGATTTCTCTTGACGACGCATCACAGACCGTGGAAAACTCCACGTTTGATTAATAGGTGTAAAGCATCCTTGATTGGTTTCTGCCGCATAAACTAATTCATTGATAAGAGTCATTACGTCGCAAGTGGGATCACCCATACATCCCGGTTCATCTTTGGTAAGTTGTTCTGCTGATTGATTGATTCGAGAAGGGTAATAAGAAGAATATAGACAGACATAAGGATGTTGTGTCGTCCAGACTTCATAGAAGAAGGGTTGATAGAGAGAAGAGGATGGGTTTTGTGTGGAGATCCAGTTAGAAATACCACCGGAACTGGAAATTTCAGTTTGTAATTTTTGAACTAAATATTGATAATAGCCATTTTGAGGGGATTCTTGTGGTTGTATGACAGGTTGATAAACGGGTTTTGAGACGGGTTGGGGAATGGGTTGAGGTAAGAATTGTAGAATATAATTGAGAACGGGCCATGTTGTGAAATACAATATGAAAATTGTTAAAATGAATACAATTAATAAAATTGTGAATGGTTCTATCATAATCTACCAATGAAACAGAAAAAGATTTAATTGAAAAGGGCTACTTTTGTAAAATAAAAAACATCAAGAGGTGATTTGATGACTGCGGTGGAAGGTGTAGAAAAGCGACAATCAGGAACACCTTTTATAAAACGTAAAAACGAAAATTGTTTTCCATATTCTACTTTCTTTTGACCCATATAAACAATAAAACCAAAAACAATGATACCAATCGCAGTTTTAATAAGATTATTTCCAATATTCGCATATTTTATACTTTCTTCTTCTGTAATCCCTTCATTATTTGAATAATTATGGAAGAAAATACCGGCTAAGAAAGCAAACCAAATGATAATAAATATTTGGAAATCTGTTTTCGTCATCATTAAGAATAAGATATAAAGTGCGAATGTAATCATTAGGTTTTTAGAAAAAGTTGGAAACTTCAAATCGGGTTGTGTCAAAATAACAAAGAAATATAAAGTGCAAAATCCAATGATATGACGTGCTTTCATACTCTTACGAAGAGCATCTTGAAGTCGGCAACTTAATAGAGGTGCTAAGAAATTTGCGGCAATTAGAAGATGAAATATTGCTATCGCTATCGCAATCGATTTTAGCATTTTCTAATTTTGTTTAGATAATAAGTTTATCCAAATTGTAGCCTGTTCTTGCCATTTTTGTTTTTGTTCTTTTAATAATTCCGGATTTGAATCTTGATTTTCTGTTAAGAAGAGTTTCCAACCTTTTACAATTGGTATTACTTCGGGATGTTCTTTCCATTTTGATTCTTTGAGGGAGTTCGTTATTCGATATAACCAAATTTCTAAATCTTGATAGGTTTCAATTTGTTCCTTACGTTTCATATCTTTTTCTCGGTTCATTTCTGCTTCTTGAATCATACGATTTCGCTCTTGCTCGGACAACCCACCTGCGTTTGCTTGAACTTGAATCTTACACGATTTACCGGTCACACGTTCTTGTGCTTCAACTGCTAAAATGCCATTTGCATCTACTGTAAAACTCACTTGAATTCTTGGAGTGCCTCTGGATGCCGGAGGAATTCCCATTAACTCAAATCGTCCCAATAGCATATTATCTTTCGCAAAAGCACGTTCTCCTTGATAAATCATCACTTCCACCGACTCTTGGTTATCTTCATTTGTTGTAAAAGTTTGGGAAGCAATTGCCGGTAATGTTGTATTTCGTTCTAATAAACGTGTCATCACTCCTCCTATTGTTTCAATTCCCAAAGAAAATGGAAGAACATCTAACAGAAGAACATCTTCTAGTTTAGAGGAACGAATTCCAGTTAAAAGAGCACCTTGAACTGCTGCTCCAATTCCCACACATTCATCTGGATGTATTTTTTGATGAACCAATGCTTGTGGAAATCTTCGTCGAATCGCATCTTGAATAGCGGGAATGCGACTTGAACCACCTACCAAAATGACTTCTTGGATTCGACTTTCCTCTAACTTTCCTTTTAAATAGTAGATCGCATCATCAATGGGTTTTAATGCTTTATGAAAAATACCTTCGCACCATTCTTCATATAATTCACGTGTTATCCAAAGGGGTTTTTTAGTTTCTTGTTTTTGTTCGATTGTTGGCACTTTATCTTCAAAGAATGCTTGATAGGGATCCCATTCAACTTTCACTCGTCTCATTGTAGAGAGACTTCGTTTGGCTTTTTCAACAGCAATTCGTAATTTTGATTTTTCATTTTCATTTAGTTTTGTTTCTTCAATTTCGGGGAATCGTTTTAACCATTCTATCCAGACTCTTTCTAATAAAACGTGATCGATATCTTCACCGCCTAAATGATGGTCTCCTGCGATAGATAAAACTTCAACGACACCACCTTCCATTCCTAAAATCGAAACATCCAGAGTTCCTCCTCCCCAATCATAAACCAACACATATTTCATTGCCGAATCTTCTTTCATTTCTGCCTGATAATAAGCCATTGCTGCCGCTGTTGGTTCAGGTATGACTCGCAATACTTGAAGTCCTGCTAATTCTCCTGACAATTTGGTTGCTTCACGTTGTGGTTCTCCAAAATACGCAGGGACTGTAATGACGGCTTGTGAGACTTCATGTCCTAAGTAATCTTCTGCTGATTTTTTAAGATAACGCAATAAATGAGCGCTTCCTTCAATTGGTGTTATCCATTCGATTTGATTGGTATATTGATTATTGATGGAAGGATTAACACCTAATTCAATAGAATGGGTTATTTCATTTTCACGAACTTGATAGGATATTTGTTTAGAGTCTTCGATAACGGAAGGTTCTTGGGGATCTCGACCAATAAATCGTTTTATTTCCCAAAGGACACTTTGAGGGGTTTCGGTCATCCAAGATTTTGCTTCTTGACCGACATATATGGTTTGATCGATAAATCCAATGATGGAAGGTGTTGTGCGTTCTCCGGATGGATTAGGAATCACTTCAACAGACTCTGTGTCAGGATTCCAACAAGCAACACAACAATAAGTTGTTCCTAAATCGATACCAATGGGTGGATATGATGTCATTTTTATTAATGGAAATAAATTGTTTAAAAAATAAACGAAAGGATACATAGGGTATGATTAAATTTACTTGGACGAAATTTCTTATATTGTTAGCGGTTGTATTTATCATTTGTGTTTTACAAGGATTTAAGAAACGTGAGAACTTTGCGGATATTTATGGGGAGGTTCAGGATGATAAAGTTCCCAAAGTCCCGAAAGATAGTTTATGGGCGAAAGTAGCCAATGAAGCCGGATTTAAACCAACTGCGGCAGTTTCACGTAAGGAGATTACTCCTGAGAATTGTCGTATTTTCAGTCGAGCATTTCAGGCAACGGATGAGAGAAATCCGGAAGCGGACGATCAATTAGGGACAGCAAGAATGGAGTGTTTGATGAAATATGGGGAATTTGCGCCAGAAACTTCGAAAGGAGTGGATCAATATGAGCCAGACGTGGATCAGGCATTTTATACGGGACACCCGATGCCAATTTAAGTTTTTCTTTGTATTATAATAGAAAGCAAAAAAATGAAACTTTTCAAGAAAGGATTTATGGCGACGCCAGCAGTTCGTGTTTTAATCGTTGTCGTTTTAGTTGTAATTATTATGATTGCGTTAATCCGTGCGGGTTTGCTTCCCGGGCAATTTGCGGTAAGTTTAGCGGGTAGCGTGGGTGGCAATGTTGTTCCACAAGTGGGAGGCTTACGTTTCCCGATTGGTGCGGATGCGTCAGGACGCACGAGCGCTGGTTATGAAATGGGCGGTGAGGGATTTATGGATGCGAATGGTCGTCGTCGTATGGAGAATTTTGAGAATGGCGATATGAGAGTGGTTTGGTATCATCGTAAGAATTGCCCCCACTGCACCTCTATGAAGGGTGAATGGGAGCAGTTTGTGAAGGATATGAAGGGTATGCATCCAACGGTGATGGTGGTTGATTATGATGGTGATACGGAGGAGGGACGTAAGAACTTCCCTGATGACATTTCGGGTGTTCCAACAATCCGTGTGATGAAGGGAGGTAAGTCAATGGATTATGAGGGCGACCGCACGGCGAAGGGTATGATGGATTTCGTTCATAAGAACTTGTAAGTAATTAATTATAAATGGAGAACCCATTTATTTTTTGATACAATTGACTTTAATTCTTGATAGACATCTTTTAATGGTAATTTATAGTTTCGTTGATATAGGGTTAAGAAATCATAAAATAGACCACAATTATCGGGTAAAAAATGAATAAAGGCACTAAATGGTCCATATGTAAATCTTCCATATAATTGATAATATTGTTGAAATGATTGTATTAATTTATTTTTATGATTCATTGGGAACTCGTTCATATCATTCCAAGATAAATTTTTTAATTTTTCAATTAGTTTTAATAGTTGATCTTCTTTTTCTGTTTGAAAACCAAACGTTTGATAATAAGTAGTTCCTTTCCATAATAGATGAACGATAGATAATAAAATTTGTTCTTGAAATGTTTGAGTATGACAGAATTTGGAAGAGTAGTCAAATAGAGTGATTTCTTTGATATGAATACTTTTTAAAATTTGTATGATCCATTCTATTTGTTGTTTTCCTTGATAGGGCTCACAAGAATGAATATAATCTATTTTTGCGTTTTGTTCGTTTTGTGTTATTTTTATACAAGGGTCATTATCCGGTTCTTTTGTTAAACAAGATACAATAGAACTTGGTGTGATTTTAAACAGCCATAAATATTGTTTTTTATCTACATTCGTAGGACCTAAAATATAAATATAAGACCCATAGGTATCAATTAATTCTTGTATATTAGAGAATGATTGTTGATAGGGATTCCAATGAATAAGATTAATTAATTCTGGATTCCATAATAGTCTTTGAGGTAAATTCATTCTGTATGGTTATTATATTTTTTTTCCATAATTGGAATGCGTATGATAGTCGATTATAATTGATGAAAGATTTTGCTGCTTGGATACCTTGTTGTAATAGAAATTTACGTTTTTCATCATTTAATTCAAAATCGGTAATTTGAATATTTGGCACTTGAATTGGAATGGTTCTTTTCCAGAAATTGGAATTAGAGTATGGATTCATAATAAACTCTCGGGAAGAACTAAAACAAAGGGCGACATAATCTTTGAGAGTTTGTGGTAAATCTTTTGGGTGATGAAAAGAGGTTTCACGTGAATAGATTCCAAGGGATTGATCCCAATCTTTTTGAGGAACAAGAATGAAGGGATAGGGGCAAAAATATGCTCCATCGATAAAGACTTGATTTTCGTGAATCATGTGAGGGAAGATGAAAGGGAGAGCGGAGGAGGCAAGAATGGCTTTGACGAGGGGGATATGTGGTTGTGTGAGGTGATTCCAGACATTTGTTTGAGCGGAGGTAAGATTACTGACGATGATATGAATTTCTTGTTTGGTTGAATGATAGAATTCAAGAAGAGTGATATTTTCGTGAAGATTTTTGCGAGTAAGAATGGATTTAAGAAATAGAGTGAGATTTTGAGAATTATCAAGACACCAATTTTGGAGGAAACAGTCGATACTTGGTTGAAAGAACTTTTCAAATGGAAATTCCATTAAAATTGTGATTAAATCTTCTATGGAAAAATCAAGGGCTAATAACATACTGATAATAGCGCCAGCAGATACACCATAATATCCACGACAATTTTTCCACCATCGTGGTTGCCATTGTTGAGATAATTCGTGAAGAGTCCCGAGAGAGGCGAAAGTGCGGACACCTCCGCCGGTAAAAACGAGATAGGCTTCTGGGCTAAGAGACTTTCTTAGCATAGATTAAGTTAGGGCAATGGATGCTACTGATATTCAAAGGAAATACTTATCACGAGAACGAACTCGTTGTGAAATATATCAACAAATTGTGGATCGTTGTTTCCGCCGTTTATATTGGGCGGTGGAACAAGGTCATACTCATTTAAGTTTTAAGATTCCTCCTTGGGTGTTTGGTTTGCCACGGTATTCCATTCCGGAATGTGAATTATATTTGATTGATGCCTTAAAACATAAAGGGTTTCAAGTTCGTCCGTATGGAGGAGGTCTGGTTGATATAGATTGGTCGCAATATTTACCGGACCCAAAACAAGTTCGTGAGGTAGTAAGATACGAACATACGGAGAAGATGAAGACACCACGGAATCGTTTATCGATTAGTGATAATACTTGGTTAAATGATGGTCCGTTATATCCAACTGGTAAGGCAAAAGTAAATCGTTTGGCTTTACCACCGGCTCGACCGAATCCTGTTGAAGCAAAACCATTTACAAGACCGGGGGCGGTAGCGCTGCCGACGGCGGTGGCGAAATCAGTTGCGGTGGCGCAACAACAAACAAGACCCGTTCAAATAATGCCTTCATGGAGACCACCTACACAGCAATTAATACAGGCAAATATTCAAAATTGGAATGCGATACCAAAAAGTGCGCCATCTGTTATTTCGAAAGCGCCATCAGCGATATCGAAGACGAATTCAATGACGATATCTTGGTAGAATAAGTCCAAGGGAGAACGGGACAACATTTTTCATTTAATATTTCTGGGAGGGGGTAATATCACATAATATATACATTTTATTATATGATTTAGATAATATATTTATTTTTTAGATTTCCCAAGACGAATTGTTCCTTCTAAGACAAAGAGGACAAATACGCCAAATAGAATGTAGGGAATCATATCTTGAAGCCAGATTTGCCATTCAAAGTTGTTTCGATTCCAACCACGTGCTTTTCCGTAATTTTCAAGTTGTTGTATCATAGTTTCCCATTCTCCTTTTGATTGTGGCATAGGGATATTAAGTGTTTGTTCTGTAAAATTTTCGACAGTTGTTTTTGGTAAATTCGATATTAATGTAGAACCGCCTACATTGAGTGGTTTTCCGCAAGGGCTAAACATTTGTTTTGGTAATTGAAGAGTTTCAATCGGTCCTAAACTTATTTTGCTTCCATCACGTTCTAATGGAACAGGTGGTAAAGAAGAACCGACTAATGAGTTCAGTTCTGGACGGAAATCTTTTTGATGAATGGGAGCACCTGTCATTTGAGTTGATTGTGTTGCGGAAATTCCGGGAACATGTATCGTTTTTGTGGGTTGCGCCATCACGGCATCATATTCAACGGAGTGTTGAGTATCGGGGAATGCACGAGGTGGGGGAGTATAAGGTGCGCCATATGTTTCATTATAGGCGGAGGGTTCTTGTGGTTTAGGGATAGGAGTTAGAGTGGGAACTTGTGTAGCGACGAGATGTTGGAACGGGTCAGGGAATGCTTCATCTAAACTGGCAAAAACATAAACCATTTATTTCTTACCCGCTATTTGCTTCATAGAAAAAATATAAGGTATTTCTAGATTATATCCTTTTATGGTGCGTTCCACAGTCGCAAATACTTCTCTTGAAACCCTCGGCAAAACCGGCACTTTTTGGGTTATTTTCTTCCTTGTTGTCGGTGTAATGATGGTTGGTATTGTTCCTGGTATTAATATTCCTTATTCGATTTCAAGCATGTGGGGTGTTCGATTACTTTGGATTGGCGCTATTTTCTATCTTGTTGCGTTGAATCCCAATCAATTAAACTTTATGATTGCGGTGATTCTTGCGATGGTTTATATTGGTGCTCTTGTCCCCAACTCATTATATGAAATTGAAGAAGGTTTTGAATGGAAGTTTAACTGGAATATGTCGATTCCACCTAAAAAAAAAAGATCAATGACTCAATAACTGACGCACAAGGAGCATATGACCTTGCGTCGGAGAATGTTGGTTGGGCTTATCCACCATTTTAGGGTTAGGGTCTTGTGAATAATATAATATTAGCGGTAGAATTGGGAACTGAATATACCCAGGCATTACTATATGCTGTATTTAATACAAGAGAACCACCTCCGGAGATGGTATCCCCGCCTGCTGGTTGAACTGTAATATTATAAGTTGCCGCTGAACCAGATTCATCAGCAATTACATAAATATTTTGGGTTGGAGAATTGGCTGTGGGTAAATTGATTGTTAGTGCTTGATTCATACTGGTGATGGCTATAAAGTATTCACCGGATAAGGCATTATAAGTTGATTGATTATTAAGAGTAATACGATTGGATAAATTAAACAGAAGGAAACTGCTGGAAGGACCTGTTGGACCTGTCGCTCCCGTATTAGATGCTGTTCCAGGTGGTCCGGTCGGTCCTGACATACCAGTTGGACCTGTTGGACCCGTATCACCAGTTGAACCTGTTGAACCGGTTGAACCGGTTGGACCTGTCGTTCCTGTATCACCAGTAAAGCCAGTCGGTCCAGTTGCGCCCATTGGTCCAGTTGGTCCGGTAGCACCTGTATTGGATGCTGTTCCGGGTGGTCCTGTTGGTCCTGTGTCACCAGGTGCGCCTCTTGATATTTGTGTTAAACGACATTGTGTATAACTATTTACATCTGTATTTGAACCGATTAAATTTAAAGATGTTCCGGAATCTTGGTATGCGGCGACACGAACAACCGTTCCTGCTGACAGTCTTTGTGAATAACTTGTGCTTAAACTGACGATTTGTCCTGTAAAAGTGCTTACTTCACTTTGTTCGCCATAGTTGATTGTTCCACCATTTAATCGAAAACAGACACTTCTTCCAGAGGAGTTTGCTGAGGCTGAAAAATAAGTATCGACCTCAAAAATATAAAAACCTTCTTCCCCAATCGTAAAAGCACCAGAACTATATGTCACTGTCGTGTTATTTAATTGTTGAACGTAATCAATTGTTGTTCTTGAACCAGATGAAACACTTTGGTCGCTTTCTATCTCAAAATAACCTGTTAAAGCATCTAATCCGCCTGGACCCGTTGGTCCTGTCGTTCCAGTTGGACCTGTTGTTCCTGTTGGTCCCGTTGAACCCGTTGGTCCCGTAGGACCCGTAGGACCCGTTGATCCAGTTGGACCTGTATCACCAGTTAGACCGGTTGAACCGGTAGGACCAGTTGTTCCAGTCGTTCCAGTTGGACCTGTATCACCGGTTAGACCCGTTGGACCGGTAGGACCAGTTGTTCCAGTAGGTCCAGTCGTTCCAGTTTCACCGGTTGGACCTGTTGAGCCGGTTTCACCGGTAGGACCAGTTGAACCGGTTGAACCAGTTGGTCCAGTATCACCAGTTGATCCGGTTGAGCCGGTTAGACCTGTTGGACCAGTTGAACCGGTTGAACCAGTAGAGCCGGTTGATCCGGTATCACCGGTTGAACCGGTTGAGCCAGTTGGTCCGGTTGGACCGGTATCCCCGGTAGAACCAGTTGTGCCTGTTGCTCCTGTATTAGCGGCAGTTCCGGGAAGACCCATTTCGCCAGTAGGTCCAGTTGGACCCGTTGAACCGAATCCAGTAGGACCTGTTGCGCCTGTATTGGCAGCAGTTCCAGGGAGACCCATCTCGCCGGTAGGTCCAGTTGGACCCGTGAAACCGGTTGAACCAGTTGGACCCGTATGACCGGTTGAACCAGTAGAACCAGTTGATCCCGTTAGACCTGTTGAGCCAGTCGGTCCAGTTGAGCCAGTAGAGCCAGTAGAGCCGGTTTCACCGGTTGGACCTGTTGGACCGGTTGGACCAGTAGATCCAGTAGGACCAGTGGGACCAGTTGAACCGGTTTCACCGGTGGGACCCGTTGAGCCGGTTGTTCCTGTGAAACCAGTATCACCTTTGTTTCCTTGAATGCCGGGGTCTCCTTTCACGCCTTGGGGACCGGTTAAACCGGTTGGACCGGTTGGACCGGTTGTGCCAGTTGTGCCAGTTGGACCTGTATCGCCATATCCAGTAGGACCAGTTGAACCGGTTGTTCCAGTAGCACCGGTATTGGTGGCAGAGCCGGGAACACCTTGGGGTCCGGTGGGTCCGGTAGCACCCGTTGTGCCAGTCGTTCCAGTGGATCCAGTAGTGCCGGTTGTGCCGGTTGGACCGGTATCACCTTGGGGACCATCGGGACCAGTTGGTCCTTCGGGTAAATTACAAATAACATATGCTAATCGATTTACGAGATTTACGAGACATTCATCACCCATTTATTATTTGATAACAATCTCTATATCCTAAAAATAATATTGTTTTTTTATTAGACGCAACACCTTTTTCTAGATGAATAAACAATGGATTTTTGTAATCTTAATAATCCTAATCATTCTTTTTTATTATTATCGACGAGGTGAAACCCTATGTGATTATAAGCCAATCGAAGCGAAAGATGCGGTTTTAGGAAGCGGAAGCCCGGATCGATTACCTTTACCGAACTTGCCGAACCGGGATGGAATGTTTTATCCTGCGGGCGTTTTCTCAACCAGTGGCATAGGACGTTCATTTTCGTAATAAATAACATTATCTCTTTTCAAAATGATATCAATTTTTGAAAAGTTTCCTTGGATGAAAACGGGGTTGGTCGCATTTGCTATCTTTTTTTCTTTAATACTTCTTGATAGTATATGGCATCCATTTCCATTAGAATATCACTTTGGATGGTGGTTTTTATGGTTTCAAATCTGTTTATATATGACTTATGAAATGAAATATCATATTGCGATTGCTTGTTGGATTTATCTTATTTTTATTACTTTACGAGGATTTCCTTGGGGAAATAATTGGAAAAAGACGTGGAAACCATTTTGGGGTGCTTTGTTAGGGGAAGAACGTGTCGAACATTGGGAGAAATGGAGTTATCGTAGTATGTATAGCATTGAAATGTTAGTAGATAATTTTGAGATACCACAAGAAGTAGAAACTCTTAAAATGCCAGAAGTGAAGCAAATTGTTCCTGCTGTCATTCCGCAACCAGTTCCAATTCCAGTTGTGGAAGATGATGCGGGTTCAACGATATCGGACATGAGTTTTATAGTGGATGACAAGCAATTGGAAGCATTAGCACAGGAGTTAAAAGAGACCAAAGAGGGAGCGATGCCAGAAGAAAATAGAGTGAATAATTAGGGAGAATGAATATTCAATTAGTTCTTTATCAATTAACGACACATCCTCTTTTTTCTGCTCTTTTAATGGGTATGATGAATATCGGGGGTCGATTTATTATTGCGGATATCCCGAAGAAATTTGAGAATTATTTAGCCTCAAACCCATGGGTTCGTAAGATTGTATGGTTTGCCATTTTCTTTATTGCCAGTCGTGATTGGAAGGTTGCTCTTTTAGCAACTTTAACAATTACGGTGGTTTTCCAATATTTAATGAGAGACTCGGATAAATTAGCCATGCATATTACTCAACAACTCGTACCGGGTCTTTCCCCCAACCAAACAGTGGGTCTCCAATCTCGATAATTTGATTTTTCATAATTAATGGATGTGCGTCATCTGCTGATACCCAAACATCAACTCTTGAACCCAGATGTATCATTCCAATTTCTTGTCCTTGTGCGATTCTTTTACCTGGTGTGTAATATGTTGTAATTCTTCTTGCCAATAAACCGGCAATTTGGACGACTTCGACAATTCCTTTGGGATTCATGATTTCTGTAATCATGCGTTCATTATATTGACTTTTTTCGAATAGATATGCTGGTTCAAACTGTCCTGGTTTATAGATTCGTTTTGTTATAATACCATCACAGGGAGCGTATTGTCTGTGAATATTGAAGATATTGAGAAAAATAGCAACTTGATATTGATTAAGATGAGGGTGATAAACGACATCAATAACTTTTCCATCTGCTGGCGAAAGGATATAATTTGGTTCATTTGAAACAGCAGATAAAGATGGTCGATAAAAAAACAAAATGAAAAATAAAATGATATAAGAAATAATATAAAGAGAAAGAGATTCTAAATAAATGGATAAAGCGAAAAAGAAGATGATAATAAAAATATGATGAGGTGCGAACATTGACGGTAACCTAATAGGAACGTGGATATTTTGCTTCGTGCGTTTGATTGTTTTTCATAATTATATCCCATTTGATAAGGTTTAACTTAAACTTAAACAAAGTCAAAACAGAAAATAAATAATGGATCCGATTCAATTTCGTCAGGCTTCCAATACTCGTCCCTTAAATGTTCCACCAAGTGTAAATGGTAGTGTGGTGGGTGGAGCACCCAAGAGAGTTCCTATGGATGACATTGAGTTATTACAAAATCCACGGTTAAGTCGTCCTCCCAGTGAAGGAGCGGGTTCTCGTCCATCATCGGCGGGAAGTAATCCACCTCCTATTTCTCAACCAGTCGCACAACCACGTCAGCCGATTGTTCGTGAAAACTATGGAGGAAGTGAAACAGGTGTTCCCGTAAATAGTTTCTTCTCCCGAGGAGGAAATGGAAGTGTTGTCAGTGGTAGTGAAGATGATGATGATAGTGGTTATGATGAGAGTCTGCCTGATTCTGCTCCGGATTCACCTCGTGTAGGAGGCTTTTCCAATCAGGGTTTCCAGATGCCACAGCCACAGCCACAGCCCCAGCCTTCTGGTTCATCAACAGCACCACCACCAGGAGGAAATGGTGGATTTTTCTCTAAACTTTTCGGGTGGAAACAACCTGGTGCGACGGGGGGTGCTCCGGCAGGTTCATCAACTGGTATGGGTGGTATGGGTGGCGGTATGGGCGGAGATGATGAGAGTGATACACTAAGCGTGCGTGATGGTATGCCAAGTATGGAGAATCAAATGGCACGGAAACAGGAGATGTTATATCGTTTGGATCGTTTGGAGAAGATGGGTTATTCGCCTGCTCGTAAATTTAATTTGAATAGTTCGTATGAGGAAATCAAGTATGAGTATGAACGTTTAAAGAAACAGCGAGATGCTGATAATGCGATTAAGTTTTCACGTAAGATGCTGATGGCATTTGTTTCGGGAACAGAGTTTATGAATGATCGTTTTGATCCATTTGGTTTGCAATTATCGGGGTGGAGTGAGGCAGTGATGGAAGATTTGCCAAGTTATGATGAGGTCTTTGAGGAATTACATGAAAAGTATAAGACGAAGGTGCAAATGGCGCCAGAATTGCAGTTGATGTGGATGGTTGGTTCAAGTGCGTTTATGTTCCATTTGTCGAATTCGATGTTTGGAAATGCGATGAAGGGACGTAATATGGGTTCGATAGGAGGTATGACAGGACCAGATATGAGAAATATGGCACAGAACATGATGAGAGATCAGATGGCACGGACAATGGCAGAAGAGGAAATGGCAGAGAGGGAGGCGATACGTCGGGGACAACAACAGCAGCAGAGCGGACCACGTCGAGAAATGAGAGGACCATCCGGAGTGGATGATTTACTGGGTAATTTGCGGAATGGACGAATGCCGACACCAAATTTCCGTGGAGGGACTCCACCACCAGGAGGAGATGAAGATGATGGCGTTGTAAGTGGAGATGAGGAGGTTCGAGAGATTTCAGGAGAACGAATTTTCAATCGTCCCACGATGCGTGTCCCACTACGATAGAACTCAATTGATTAAAAGCAAGATAAGTAGAGAAAAAAGAATAGAGAAGAATGATGAGAACCAGTATTTGTTTTGGGGTTTTAAAACCGAGTTGTCGTTTGCAAATAATAACGAGAACGATATAACCATATAAGAATATGTAGATAGCCCAGTAGAAAAGGGGTGCGTATTTGCCTTTGATTTGTGGAATCCAGTTTGGTTGATAGATAAAGATGGCGAGAATCGATCCTAAGAAGATAAGATTTGTGAGAAGTTCAATGGGAGAGTATTGGAAGATGAGATGAAGATAAATGGAATAACAGAGAAGAAAGAATAGCCAGTGAAGGAAAATGCGAAAACGTGTAAAAATGGTGGGATTTTGAGGATTGGCGAGAAAACGAGATAACCAACCGGGGATGAACTCCGGTTGGTTCATTTTACTAGATAAAACGAAATAAAAGCAATCATACTCGATAAAATAAAATAAAAAATGCCTAACTGAATTGATTTTTGGAAAGATTCCCATAAAGACAATTGTTTCATTAAAATTCCATAAATGAAATTTAAAAGCATAAAATAAATTCCCCAAACTAATAATTCGGGTTCTTTCTTACAAAACATACTTTACTGGTAATATAGATTTATTGTTGTTGGGAAACCAATAAAAAGAACAGAATAAACAGAATCGCCCACATCATTTTACCGGCAAAATCCATTGGCATTTTCCAGATTGTCATTCCATAATAATAAGCCAATAATAAAGCGAATCCACTAAATATACCGATACGGAGTTTCGCAAAATCTTTTGGATAGCGCATACGGAATGCGATTGTTAGGAATAAATACAGGACAATAAAAAGAACTAACATACGATGAGGGCTGACACGTTTCAAAGGATATATTGCTGGCATATCAACAAAAGATTCTTCGACAAATTCGGGGACTTCAATGGGTTCTTCAATATCGGCGAGGACACGACGAGAGAGACCTGGACCATTATTTACAGCAACACGATTGGGTATCATTTGTCCGGCATTTTCACGAGTCATTTCGTAGGTTTGAGCGTTGGGAGGTCCTTGAAGGAGAATGGGATATTGAGCGCCATCATCGGGAGCACGATAAGTTTCACCGGGAACGGAAAATTGGGAGGTCCAGCCATTTTTAGCAGTCCAAACGGGCACTTCTTGACGTTGATCGAGTAATCCGTTCGCAATGGGTTCGCAGGGAAATGTTTCACCCCATTTCCCCCCCGGACAAACTGTTTGTGGTGTCATCATCTTCTATTGGAAGAATAGAAATTTTCCAATTAGTCCATCCTGATATCATTAACCAAAAAGCATCACATAAATCATCTCGTTTCTTTTCTCCTTCCACCAATTCTAACCATCTCGTCTCATTTCGTTGTGATATCCAATTTAAAAAGGTTCTTACAGATTCTTGTTTATGTTGTCGGTAGGTTGCTTGTTCGGGAATATCGGGCATATTCATTTTCCATTTAAGATTGGGTGATACAAACATACATCTTCCTCCATTTTGTTTTCTTATTTTAGATTGAAAGAATGCGTATAAAATCATTTGAATACTTTTCATACGGGGATTCATCATTGTTGGTTGATTTTCAATAAACATACAATCAATTTCGCAATTTTGGTATTTATCGTATAAGATTTGAACTAAATTACTCATAATAACTTCGGTTTCGGTCATATGGGGACCTTGAAGAGGAGTATTGGGATTTGAAATGATATGTTGAGGGGGCCAGATAATTCCTTCTATTGGATTCCGTTGGCATTTCATACAAAGTGGAAGATAACGATATCCTTTAAATTTTTCGATAGGAAAAGCGATAAGACGGTGATATCGTGTTGTTGTCATATCTCGATGACACTGACCGCATTGAATGGATTTTTCTTTTTTAGGTGTTGGCGTTGGAGTTGGGGTTGGAGTTGGCGTTTGGGGCGGTTGTTCGTTGTCGGAGTCTTCAATTTGATGTTGATTTCGATTTCGTTTTTTGGGGTTGATGCGTGTAATGGGAGTTGGTGAGTATTTCCAAAGATGATCGGGTGTATGTCGAGAGCAAAATGGTTCATTTGTTATTGGGTTATACCAAGATACTTTACCTTTACATAACTTGGCACAAATTGGAAGATCTGTTTGTTCGTTTTCATTTTGTTGAAATAAGTTTATTAAAGACATTTCTGTAATTTCAATGGTATCCAAAATGGGAAGATTAGAAGAGAAAGGAATACGTGCAAAACAGAATGTGAGATTTTTAATGCCAACATCACAACCACCTAAATAAATATATTCCATTGTAATATCAATATATTTTAAGTTTTATACTTAAAATAATTTAAATACTGACTTTAGCCGAACCACCAAGACCACTTCCCATCCAGATAGAGGGAATCGGTTTTGATTGTTCGGTAATGGCAATTGGATTCTTTCCTTCGGGAACTTGCTGATGGAATCGAGAATGAAATGGGACTTTCTTCTTCGAAACACTACGCTCAATACTAATTTCCTCAACAGTAGAAACTAAGGATACAAATGGTGGAGTGAAACATTCAATTAAACTATCTTGTTCGTGCGTTGCTTTACGAAACTCTTCAATGGTAAGCGGTCCTCCAAACAACTGCAACGTCTCTTTGGCTAAAGCCGGTTTTAAAAAGAATGATATGGGAGTTGAGTTTCCGTGTGTCTTTCGATAAAGTAAATGAAGAAGTGCGTAGGATTCATTTGGCTGGTAATTCCATTTACTACGGTCATACAAAATTGAAGCAACCGCACAACCATATCCGCAATAATGTCCTCTTATCCAAAATTTCCCACGATGATACTGCATGGGGACACCAACTGGTTTTGTTGTAAATGTATGACAACACCAATGACAAACCGAATGAAAATTGCTTCCCGCCGTCCCACGTTTTTGACTAGAACGCCAAATCACCGAAAATGCCTCATCGGGAACAATATATCCTGCGTTTTCAAAGAAACCTTCACCCGATTGTGTTGGAATGATTTTTTCTTCTTCTTCTACCACAGGAGCATCCTCAATTGATGGTTTCATCGTAATACCAAAAAATTGTGATAATGTCGTATTTTCCATTTTTTGGCTATTTTGATAACTAATGGATGTCTGGATTGGCTGTTCTAAACCCGCTTTTTGTGAAGTCTTCGTATTATCCTCCGGGTCAAATGGCTCTGGTTCGGTCTCCGATAACTCTTGTAGTCTAAACGCATTGTCAATTAAACCAGAATCCTTCGAAATAGGAATTGGAATATGAAGAATTAAACTACGATTCTCATCATCGCCGGCAACTGGTTCTGCCTCTTTCACTTCAACCGGAACTGGTTTAACCGGCTCTTCCTCAATACTTACAACACGATCAATTTCAAAGGTTTTTCGACCCTTCTTCACTCCTGTCGATTTCGCTCTCGTTGGCATTCTATTAATCTAATATCTCCACGAATTCTTTAAACTGAATCATGAAATGGCTCATTGTTTAAAAAACCGCAGGGGATATTTTTTATATATTTTCTATTGAGGAGATAGGTTTGAAATATGGAGACAGGAGACGCACCGAGACCATTAGATTGGGATATGTGGCGAAAACAGGGATTTAACATTTTGACGCCAGAGGCATATCATTTATATCGTAAATACACAAATGAGATTTTAGACGAGCAACGTGATGATTTACAGGGAGAGATTAAAGAGAAGACGACAAATTGGTTAAATACGTTAGAGGATTATTTGAAGGGGGGATTTCAGCCGAATGAGTGGAATTTGTATCCAACAAAGATACAAGCCGGTGGTAGTCGATTGAATGAGATATTGAAGAAGAGAAAGTTTTGGTTAATGATGAGACGAAAATGGGACGACCATTGGAATCGTTTGGCGCAGAAGTTATTGGGACAAAAAGGTGGTTCAGTGGATGTTTTGGGAGAACAATGGAATCAGTATCAAAGCGATGAGGCAACATTAGATTGTCGTTATCGTTGGAATGATAAGATACGTCATTATGTAAATGATTTTTTGGAGAATGAGAGTCGAGATTTTCGTCATTATTTGATGAATCCACGAGACCCTGTTAATCAGTTAATGGAATACAAGTGGGAGCGTCCGTGGATTGAGCGTCGAATGGGTCTTTTACGAGACCGACTATCACAAATGGCAGGAGACCGTGAAACATTACGAGATCCAAAATGGATTCCATTGGATGAACGATTAAAAGGACCGATTGGGTGGGAACAGTTTTGGGATAAAATTCGTTCTTGGGACGGATCACAATGGGTTCGAGAACATATTAGTCCGGATGAGATGAATCTATGGCTTCAACAAAATGATTTACGATTTTTACGAAGAAGTCTTCAAATGTGGAAATCTTGGGGTCCGGGTCAAGAAGTGCCTTGGACTTGTCGTGCTTGGTGGGACTGGTTTATTAATCAAGAAGGTTTCCGTGGTTGGAATGTCCTTTTGGGAGAATTTCAAGATGCGTGGGAAAGAGGATTACCTGTCAGCGATTCACAAATGGTCGAAAAATTAATTGAATCGTCCAAAAATATTGACTCTCTCCATGAACCCTACGCTCAACAAGAATGGCTTTTTAAATCCATTCCATTGATGATATCCATACGAGAAAGAGTGCCAGTTCAAGGTGCGACATCAAGAATGGTAGAAGACGCTGCCAGACGGGATTCGGCTCTACAATGGATTGGATGGAAAAAATGGTGGAGTGGTCCTCAAATTACATTAGATGAGTTTAAACAGAATATGAATGCTTATTTAGAAACGCACGCACCATTAGAAGAGCGAGAGCGTTGGGATTCGATTGCGGTAATTTAGTTTGGTTTTTATTTTCAAATGGAATAACAGGTATGAAATTATTAAGACCTAAAAATTTTCGAACATCTCATAAGGTAAGGACACGATTCCATTATTATCAAATGAAAATTGATAATCAATTAAAATCATTCTTGCAACTAAAAGGTGGGGAGAATAATAAAATTACAGAAGCCTTAACCAAAAATAGCCGAGAAGAAGCAATTGAATTATTAAAAAAACAGATTGGTGTGGGTGTTAATCCTGGGACAGAAACACCTTTATGGGTTGAAGAAGTTCAAAAATATGTCGTCGAGAATGATAATCCAAATATTTATAAAATATTGCCAGATGCGAGTTTATGGGTAGAATCGTATGCGAAAGATATACGATTATTTAGTGATGCTTATTTAAAACTTCAAGAACTGGCAAATCGAGGACAAAAAGATTTGGCAAAAGGTCGTTTATCATTATTGTTATTACCCTATAACTTTACGGGAACTGGGAAAGAATTAGGTCCTATTGAACCATTTTCATGTGAAATGACAAAAATAGAAAATTTATTGGAATTTCCCTTTAAAATGCTAAATGTGGATGATTTTAGTGGTGATAAAAATCCACGATTTGGGTCAATTGCTTGGTTTTTATTAGCACCAGAATTTCAACAATTATCATTGAGCGTTCAAGAACTTTTAAAAAGGAAAATCCTTTTTCCGATGCAGACAGGATATAGTAGTAAAATAAATAGCCAAAATGAGTCAAATGTAAAAATACCGTGGTCGATTGATGGTAATAAAGTAGGATTAACTAAATCACAATTAGAAGCCAGAAAAAAAGCGATTGAATCGCTTATTCCGCAATTAGGTGATGATACTTCTTTTTTAACTTGGTTTCAAAGATATTTACTTCATATGGAAAAAGCCATTTTAGAACACGCTCTTTTTGGATCAATAAACGAAATTCAAATTAATAATCTGCCAACCATTATTTGTAAAGGAGGTGGTAAATGGGCTCGCACACCGCACGGATTACGTTTAATTCGACAACACGGAGGAGAAGAACAAACTCCAAAGCAGATTATTCAAAAACAAATAGAGATATGGAAAGTTCCAAATAATGGTAAATGGGAACTTCCCAATGAATATAAAACATTTAATTATCAAACACTTAGTAAGTTAATTCGACCATTTCAATTAAAATTAAATCGTAATGCTGTTAATCAATTAGTGACTGTTTCACAAGAACTAACAAATATTCATAAAAAATTAGAATCTACAAAAACAAATGGAGTTTCATCTACGTCAGCATCTACCACCGCACCTGTGTCAGCACCTGCGCCAGCACCTGCGCCAGCACCTGTGTCAGCACCTGCGCCAGCACCTGCGCCAGCACCTGCGCCAGCACCTGCGCCAGCACCTTCTCCTGGTAAACTTTATGTAAAAGAAATAATATAATATAATATAGATAATGAATCATTATATTGAGAGAATAGAGAAGGTAATTGAAGAAATTAAAAAATATGAAAAGGAATCTCCTAATCCAGATAAAGCAGCGAAGATTCAAACCAAAGTCAATCAAATCATATCAAATTTTGAAAAAATGAAGAAATAGGATATTTTTTATATTCAAACACAATACATGTTTGAATATATTGTAGGGAATATCCATCTTATTCTCTTGGCAGTTCATGGTGGTAAAGAATTACGTCAAAATGACGATGATAAAACAGATTTATATACAAGGGAGATGTGTGAATTATGGATTAAAAAATGGGAAATGCTTTATGGGGTGAAACCGTCAGCCATTATCGTTCATACACATAAAAGTTTTATGAATGCGAATCGCCCCCTTCATTTACAGAGTTCATTAGAGTCTCAACAATTATGGAAAGAAGTTCATCAAACGATTCAAAATGAAATAGAAAGATGGGATAATCCATTATTGATTGATATTCACGGACATCAACAAACAAATGATATTATTTATCGAGGAACGATGAATGGAAAGTCTTTTCAAGCGCCTACAAATTGGGATATTTTATGGAATAATTTACCTGCGATAGAACCGAAATGGTGTGAAATAAAAGGAGAAAATCCAAAATATCGGGGAGGATATAATACACAGACTTATCTAAATACAATACAATTAGAGTTCCCATTAAATTTAAGGGAGAATCCAGGTGATTTTTTGGAAAAAATGTGTAATTTTCTTTGGGTTGTTCTTGGATTTGAAAAAATGATTTATTCATCATAACTAAGAAAGGTGAATCAAATGGCGGATCAACAAATTCATTTCCTATATAATATTGAAGAGGATGACGATAATTATAATTGGTCTGCTACCAACGAGGAATTAATTAGAACCTTGAAAGATGTTTATCGAGGTAAGCTTCATGAAGATTCACCAAGAGCGACTCAACCAGAAGGATTTATTCATATTCAATTAAAACCCCATCAATTAACTGCTATCAAAGGAATGCAGGATATTGAAGATTCGCAAGAACGGCTATTTCATAAATATAATGTTGGTGTTTTAGCCGACCCAGTTGGCTCAGGTAAATCTTATAGTCTTTTAGGTCATTTACTTGCCAGACCACGAGTCCTTCGAATGTGGGAAAACTACACAAATGAACGACATCACGCTGCCTTCTGTGGGTTTGAATGTGTTCCTTCTCATCGTTATATTCCGTGTAATTTAATTGTTGTTTCTCACTCCATTTACTCACAATGGTCCAATTATTTACAAAATACGAATTTAAAGACAATGAAAATAGGAAGGAAGACGGATTTTTCGAATTTGGATCGAGAGAATTTTTTTGGTCGTTTAGAGGGGGAGAATTTTCAGGTTATACTCATCAAAGCCAATTTATGGAATGATTTCAAAGAATTTTGTTTAGAAGATGATAGTTGTATTCAAATTCAGCGAAATGAGGTATTGGTTCGGGCATTAGACAGAGTTCCATCTCACCCGAATTTTTATCGTGATGATGTGAAGAATTTATTACGTCAAATGAAAAATACGGTAAAGGAGTGGCGTATTGATAGTATGATTACTTCAAGATTAAGTAATTTAATGGTAGAAAGAAGAAACATTGATAATTCATTAAATGAGATAGAAGAGATGATTCGACAGATACGGATAGCACCGGAACGACATCATTTTGAGGCAGTGATTGATGCTTTTCGTAATTTTGGGGATAAATATTTATTAGAGACAGTGAATACGGTTCAAACGGCGATTATGTGGGAGAGAATTATTGTGGATGAAGTCGATACAATTAATATTAGTGCTTCTCAATTTATGAGTGCAAAGTATTATTGGATGCTGACAAATAATATTGAGAACTTGATGTTTCCAAGTGGGATTGGTTATTATGAGGGGAGGGTATTACAGGACATGTTTCATCGAGACCCATCTTGCCAGGAATACATCCCAAAAAATGCGAGTGGTTTTCACAGAAAGGGATTTTTTAGAAATATTTGGGAGCAAATGGAGTTTTCACATTATTATAGACAGGTAAAGAAGGTATTTTTACGAAATGATTTTGAATATGTGCAGAATTCATTTTTACAAGAATTAGCAAAACCGATTTATTACCGATATTGGACGCAAGCTCCACACGAATTGCGATTAATTCATGAGATTATTCCAAATAATGAGGTAATTCAAAACTTACAGGCTGGAAACTGGTCTGGTGCTCTTCAAATTCTATCTCACGAATCTACGATTACTGCTACACAAGAAGATTTTATGAAAAAGATTCGAGAAGAGTTTGTTCGTAAATCGGATGGATTAAAAGAAGAACTTCCAAAAATCCAAGACCGGATTCAGGCGATTGAAATGAAACAAGAGTATCATCGAAGACAAATTGCTCGTAAAGAAGAAGAATTGGCGCAGATAATCCCGGAACGTTTTCCGGAAGAATACTCGGATCGAGTTGAAGATTTAATTCGAGAAGAGGGAATTTTAAGAAATCTGGAAGAACGTCGAATTCGATTTGTTTCATCTAAAAATGAAATTCTTCAACAAACCGAACATCTTGTTCGTCAAATAGAAGTATTAGAAGAAAGAGTTCGAGAAAGTTTATCCTCTTCACATTGTGCCATTTGTTTAGAATCCTATCATCAACCAACTGCTTGCGTAAATTGTTGTGGAAATATGTTTTGTTTAGAATGCATATTAGAATGGATGACAAAGAATGGGAGATGCCCCCTTTGTCGAAAGGTTATTGATAATTCAAACATTTCTATCTTAGAAGAACGATGGATTCAAAATCATTCACCCAATCCTATTTTTGAATTACCAGAAATAATTACCTTAGAAACAAATTCTGCTTCACAAATTATTAGCAATGAATATAGTGTGGATAAATGTCAAATTATTTATAAACTTTTAACGGAATTAATGGGAAGACCTGAAACGAAGATTTTATTATATTCAGAGCACGATGAAAGTTTTTCAGAGAAGATTTTACCTTGGATGAGACAGAATGGTATGGAATATGAAATGTTAAGTGGAAATGGCGGGTCAATTGATTCTCGGTTGAAACAATTTCGAGAAGGAAAGAAACGTATTTTATTATTAAACGCACGACATTTTGGCTGTGGAATTAATTTACAGAACGCAACAGATTTAATTCTTTTTCATCGAATGAATGAACCATTAGAGCGTCAAATCTTAGGAAGGGCACAAAGATACGGTCGTGTGAATGCTCTTCGAGTTCATTCTTTATTATATCGGGAGTTGGAAGAACCCAGTAATCTTTATCAATAAATTCTTATGATATGAGGACTATCATAAAAATTATTTACGTTGTTGGTCTTCTGGCAAATGTGGTTTTACGTATTTATCGACCATAGATTGACCGATAAATTGGTGGGCGTCTTTTTCTTGAACTTGACCTGTCATCATTTGTTCTCGAAGAGACAGAAATTGAATCAATTGATTCATATCAAAATTACGTGCTTGTTCGATAACCATACGAAAAAGAGCGGGATAAGCGACTTTAAAATCCCGATATTGGGATTCGAGTTCTGTATGAAACTTAACCCAATCTTGCTGACGGCGAGCACGTTCCCAGTAGGGAGAACTTACCAAAGTGATGAGTTCTTTGACAGTGATAATAATGCGTTCGGAGGACATATGTTCGAGATTATCGGTGGAGGAATTTTGAGTGGAAGAATAAACGACGGGTAAAGAACTATTTTCGTTGTTATTAGATAGGGGCACACCCTCTGATTTATTATTTTGAGAAGACATGACCGAAGGTTTAACATTTCATAACACAAGAAAACTATTAAATCAACGCAGTAAAACGCAATATGGTGGTGTAAATGAGAATCGTTTAGACAGTAATATTCAACGTAATCGAGTTTTGTCGGAAAAGATGAGTCGAATTGCGTTAGAAAGATTAGATGAATTGGAATCTCGTGCGCCTGCTACAATTCGTAAGATGAAAGACGATTTTTTCAATGTATCTCAAAATATGTATAAATTAGCAGATGCGATTCAATCTGTCGATAAAACATTAGGAAATGCCAATTCAAGTCGTTTCCTTTTTAAATTTAAATCAAAAGCGGTTCAACCGAAGAACCAGCGAAAGCAGAAGGATGCGATGAAGAAAGTGAAAGATGAGTTTTTCCAAGTTAGTTCTCGTTTGGTGAGTTTGTCGGAGTCAATGCGTCAAGTTGAGAATTTGATGCCTGTTGTTGGAAAAGGGACGAATATGTCAAATTACGTAAGAAGACAATAATTTCTTAAAAGATGATAGGTTAAATGAATATCTATCATCAAGTTATATTCTTTATTATTGGTATTATTCTTTTATATATTTTCATTCAATATTGTGAGCATCCTTATCATATGCCAATTCCTGTAAAAGAGTCATTTACGAGCCCGGTAGTTGAACCGGCAACACGTGAATGGTCTTCTGTTTATGCGAAATTATATGACAAGGTATTTTCTGCTGATGAATATTATGAGAAGGAATCACAATTAATAGAGTCAGTTTTACGGGGTCGAGGTGTATATCCTTGGTCTCGTGGAGTTGAGTTAGGTTGTGGGACTGGTCGTAATTATCAATTCTTACGGAAAGGTGGTCCAATTTTAGGGATTGATATGAATCGTTCGATGATAGAAATCGCACAGACGAGAAACCCAACGGGTGATTTTATGAAGGCAGATATTCGCCAAAAAGATTTGATTCCTATTGGGAGTGTTGATATCGTATTTTTATTAGGAGAAACGTTATATTTGAATTCAGGACGAGATCAGTTTATTATTTTACGGGAGATTCGTCGTTGGATGAAGAAAGGTGGTTTTTTAGTGATGACTTATTGGGATTCAAAAGATTTAGATCCTGCACCTCAGCCTTATTCTCAAATTATTGATGGAGAGCATTCCGTCACTTATTTTGAGAACTTACAACATGAAGCGTGGTTTGAACCAAGGAAAGAGATTGGAGAAGGTGTCTTTGATTATGAAGAGCGATATACTTTGACAGCAGGGGATGGTTCAGTGAAAACGAATGAGGAAAGTCATCGAGTTTATTTACCACCAACAAGGAAGGTAATGATGGAATTGTTGGATCAAACAGGATGGAAGGTGGTAGAGATGAAGGGGTTAGAGAAGATTGGAATGAAAGACAGAGAGTTATTTTTTCTTCAACAGAAATAGAGAACAAACATGTCGAACAAATTTGAAATGGAACTTCGCAAACTTGAAAAGTTAATGGATAAGTTAAACAAAAAGCAACGTGGCGGTGATTATGAAGGTGTTGCCGCACAGATGGAGGCTGATGCCGCTGGACCCGGTGGCGAAATGGGAGAACCATCCATGACTGCGTTCGGTCCTCGTGCTGGCATTGAAATGGCGCCGGGCGAAACACCCGCTATGGAAGCCGATATGGCTTCCGCTATGACCGGTGGTCGCCGTAATAACAATCGCCGTAATAATATGAATCTCAATATGGATATGAATATGAATGTGAATGGTAACCGTATGAATGTGAATATGTCGGAAATGGTAATGGGTGGTGCGAATAAGCGTGGTCCAGCCCGCACTTTCAAACTCATTAAGATTGACGGTAAGCCCACCAACTTAGACCATCACGCCACTCTTTATGAGCGCACCAAAGAAGGCAAACCCAAGAAGGTGTCTTTAACGTCGGTTGCTCGTAAAGTTTTCCGTCAAGTTTGCCGTGGTATGGGTAAGAAGGCTGACTGCAAACTCAACTTTACGATTGTCGAGACGACTCGTGAAGTTGATAATATGGGACACTTAAAGGCGCACAATGAGCGAACGTATAACGGTATGGTGGAGAAGAAGAAGAAGCCAACCACCCGCAAACTCCCCAATGGTAAAGTGGTTGTGAATAAGTTTAATTATAAAGTGAAACACGTTCCAGTTGGTTCTGCTTAAACATTTTCTTAAAAGTTTTTTTAGGAAAAAAATAGTATGAATAATTAGAATGAATACTTTTCAAAACGAACTTCAAAAGTTGGAAAACTTATTAAATAGATTAAATAAGGAAAATAATAAGGCAATGCGTGGTGGCACGATGCAGGGTGCTTTACAACAGTTAGAATCATCATCACCAGTTGTTCGATATGATTTGATTCAAGATTTCAGTGCTCCGGCGCAGGATGGTGGTGCGGACAAACGTGGTCCAGCACGCACTTTCAAACTCATCAAGATTGATGGAAAACCCACTGATATGGATCATCACGCAACACTTTACGAACGCACCAAAACGGGAAAACCGAAGAAAGTTTCATTGACGTCAGTTGGACGTAAGATTTTCCGTCAGGTTTGCCGTAAGATGGGTAAAAAAGCAGATTGTAAATTAAACTTTACGATTGTCGAAACAACTCGTGAAGTGGATGAGATGGGACATTTAAAGGTTCATCATGAGCGAACTTACGTGGGTAAGGTAGAGAAGAAGAAGAAACCAACGACACGCAAACTCCCTGATGGTCGTAAGATTGTGAATAAGTTTAATTATAAAGTGACACACGTTCCAGTTGGCGATATGAAGGGTGGTCGTATGCACTTCGTGGCTTAGGAGAACGTCCTCGTAATTTTGGTGGATTCATTGAATAGATTGGTTTGATGTAGATTGGTTTTGAATAAATTTGAATTACTTTTGCGAACAGAAAAATAAAAATAATATAAATGAAAACAATCATTTGTATATAATGATAGTTTCGTTCTTTTTAGATGCGTCGAAGGGAGTATCCAATTATCATACCAATGGAGTTCATAACAATATCTTGCCATCGACCATACCACCAACCGGATTGTTGGTCTGTGGTAAGACGATAATCACATTTAGAAATGTAGAATGGGTGATCGTGAAAGATAGATTCGATAATTTCCCATGCAACACCGAAGATGAAAATGAGAGGGGCTTTACGAGGGAATAAATAGGTTAAAACAAGGTAGAAAATGAGGTGAGCGATACCCCAACCGTCAAAAAAGTTTTTTAGTTCTCCATCAAAAATAGAATTTGTCAAAGGATCACTAAAATCAGGAGTTTTACACCGATATGTCCCATAAATAATAATAACGAATATACAAATAAGAGAAAGAAAGAAAATATAAAGGGAGTTTAAATCAAGTTGAAGAGGTGAGTTAAAAGAATCACTCATTTACTTAAAACATAGAATTGAAGTATTTTCTAAATAGGTTTCAAAATTGTAGAAAATCTTAGGAGAGAATAGACATGAATCGTGTTTTTACGATTTTGGATTATCCCGGAGAAGGGAAAGAATGGGGTCGTTTTGAATCATCAACGCCATTAGGTGCAGCACATCACGCATTCCGTGCTCTTGCAACTGAGATGGGTTTTGTAGATACAGAAGACGGGCAGAAATATTTAATTTTTACGATTCGAGAGGTAATTCCAAATAAACGTGGCAGAGATTACATTGGGACTTGGGTTCAATTACATAAGCCCGTTCAAATAGAGAATGGTGAATATATTCGTCGTCGTCCCGTTGTCACCAATTGGTATCAAGATTTAAAAGAAACTTTTCTCCCTATCCAATAGATTATAATGAGTAATAAATTTACACAGAGTTTTACCGCAAATATCAATCAAACCAATCAAATATCACAACAAGCGAACCAAGATGCCGCCTTAGATAATGGTTCAAATGCAGCGCAATTTGCCCCAGAGAATGCCAAAATAATTCCAGGGACTGGTGTGGATCCAAATCTACCGCAGGCGAAACCTGTTATGCAGGAAGGTGGTGGATTGGTATTTGTAGCGGCAGAAGAAACCAATCCTAAGAAATTACATCGTATTCGTGCTGCGAACGCACACATTGCCGGAGCGCAATTCCTTCGAAATTATCCAGAAGATGATGAAATATTCGGTATTGTTCGTTATATGGTGCGAGACCCAAGAACGAAAAAGACATATCGATATGAGGGGAAATGGGAACCCATATCCAAAAATAATGCGATTTTAATGGGAGGTGGATTGATTGACAAAAATGGTAAAATGAAAAAATTACCGGCTGATAACGGCAAAATGATTCGACCTACACGCTTTTTTACCCAAGACTTCCTCGGCAACTCCGGGTGTGGGTGCTCTTAAACGCACGATGCGTGCGTTTTATTTTAATGATATCCTATCTATGTTGGATATGATTTGTCGAATGGAAATAAATCAAAATATGATTAGTAATGGCACTTCTTGGTGGAATCTCGGCATCAATGGCTGTTATTTTAACGCATCCAATTGATACGTTGAAAGTTCGTTATCAAGTGGCAAATGAATTGACAGGGATACAACCTCATTTATTTGATATAGCGAAGAATATGAAATGGTTTGATTTTTATCGGGGATTAACTGGCGCACTGATAAAACAATCAACCTATACAACAATTCGTGTAGGAGTATTTAAAAAGATACGTGAAGATGTGGGCGATATGGGGGGTGCGATGATAGCGGGGGGTGTTGGTGCTTTTATGACAACACCGATTGATAAGACGATGATTTCGCAACAATCGACGGGAGGCAAAGGTTTTGGAGAGATTTTAGTTGAGATTGGACGAAAAGATGGGATTCGTGGTTTATGGAAAAATGGTTCGATTCAAACTGTCCGGGCAAGTTTCGTGACAGTTTTGTAAAAACTTTTCAAAAAGATGGTCTAAATGTATTTCGTAGAGGGGTATTACTTACTTGGATGAGACTCGGTCCTCAATCGACTCTTATGCTAATGATTCTTAGCAAACTTGAAAAATATTTTTATGAAACGCACGATGCGAGCGTTTCAAATTAGATTACTTTGCGAAAGAGAATTGAGATTGATAGAAGTTTTTATTTTTGAGATATTCCTTATACTTAAAAATAATACGCCGTCGCTAACGTAATGTCGATATTCATTTTATCGAAAGACATATATTTTTTATTTCAAAAAAAAGTGAGGTTTTTGAAATGGATTGGCTAAATTAAAAATGTTTGCGACAAACGGCTTCATACTTATCGGATGTTCCTACATCTACTTGGTCGGTTGAAGGAGCAAATCTACGTGTAAATGGCGCAGGCGTTCCATCTCCACATTGTCGGCAAAGTGCTGTTTGTTTTTCCAAATAAGTCGCCCAGGGAACTAACCAACAAAGATCCCCAAATGGTTTCTTATTCGCATCTCCATCTAATCCTGAAATAAAAACATCTTTTCCTTGTTTCAACCATTCTGGAATCATCTGTTGAGCGTCAGGAAAGAACTGACATTCTTCCACAAAAATAGCATCTATTTTCGTCCAAATTGGGTGGTCTTTCTCCTGGGGAATCTCTTGAAGTTTTCCTTTTCTCATAAAATGAACTCTTGGCGAATTCCAGGTTGTCTGTCCTGCTTTCACTCCATCGTGAGAACAAATCTCAATTGTCCCATAACGAGCATTCCACTCGTGGTTGATGAATAAAATATGCGCTCCTGCGTGAAAATATCTCGTCGCCTGACGCAACAATTCCGTCGTCTTTCCCGCAAACATTGGACCCATAATTAAAGTCAATTCCCCATTTGTCCTGGTTGGACGATAATTTGAATACTTATGACTTGGCGATAATTTGAAGGAAGACGGACTCATTTGTAAAACCTTATTCACATCATCTTCGGTTGCTAACGGATCTTCTTGGGATAAATTTGCCTGCTCGAATCTCGTTTTTGGTTTTCGAATTAAGGCAGTCATCTTTTTGACAGTATCTGCGTGAGGAATCCACGATAACAGATCTCGATAGGGGACGCCATTAGAATCAGCATCTAAACCAGCGACATAAAGGGTTTTACTTTGAAGCCAGGTTTCGACAATTGAAAACTCTTTTCCAAAGAAATGAGCGTCATCGATAAGAATAATTTGATAGGGATTAACATCGACATCGATAAGCGATGCGGTAAAAATATGGTTTTCCCAGGAAAGTTGGGCGTGAGAGGAATTTTGAGGAGACACAGGACTAATTAAAAGACATTTCCACTGAATGGCGTCAAAACGATGCGCATGACGCACTAACTCTGTGGTTTTACCACTGAAAACAGGACCAAGTAGGAGATTAAGAGTCATAGTTTGGAATAGAAGAAAGGGTAGAGGTTGAAATCAATTTTTCATTTTATCTTCAAAAATATGAATTATATGAATTGAATGGTCTAAATAGCAAATTTAGGAATCGGATACCCCGGAGGAGGCGTCAAATTCCCAATCGTCTTCACACCACCCAACATCGCCAAGAAATCAATCATCGGCTGGTCTCCCTTCCGGCTCTGCTCTCCGCACATCTCACTGATTCGACGTATGGTCTCTTGGTAAGAGACCTCCACCGCTGGAATGAAGGGCTTCGCCGCCACAGACAAGTCAGTGGGAGTGCGAGACCGAGGGGAACGCACCATTGGCGTATCCCGAAAAGTCATCGTCTCCTCATCGAAATATCCCATCATCACCATCGATGTCAAACGGTTCGACATCGTCAAATCAGGATACTTCTCGTGGAACTTCCTATCCAACGATGCCAAATCTGCGTCTTTCGTTGAATCCACCTGACGGTTCAATGAAAATGAACGGGGCTTCGCCCCCGGAATCTCCAAGAAGGAACGGTCAATGTTCCGCAGGATTTTTGGAACATATTCACGGGGGAATACCACCATAAATGGGGAATTTCCTGTTTGGACGCAAATGACACCCCACGAAGGGTGGCTTTGCAGACGAACTTCCAAATTGGTAACCCAATGAATGGGATAACCAATACAAGTCACCGCAGAGATCGTCATTCTTCTCGTATTATTATTAAAAAAAAGGATTTACTATCATTTTTTTAAGTTGATTTAATCGAATTGGCAAATTCGAGAGTTTCTTTGGTTTGATCGCAATAATTTGAACCTGGACGAATACAACACATCATCACATATTTTGCGGGCTTGTTTTCACCACCGAGTTTTCCTAACCATTGTAAAACAGGAATCATTAATGAATTAAAACCATTATTAGCAGCATAATCATGATTAACTTCATTGATTGGATTACACATTAAGTTTGTAGTTTTATAGTTTTTTAAACTATGAGAAACATACATAGTTAGATTTGGGTTTTCTGTGTCTCCGTTTGGAGGTGTATATAAACCTTCCATTTTTATTTTTTTAC
>Ga0172365_10000218_pt1 | contig 36637 bp, 30 predicted proteins | sample LakKivSesite48cm_FD_114535 | JGI IMG/M metagenome (GOLD analysis project Ga0172365, IMG submission 114535) | Sediment microbial communities from Lake Kivu, Rwanda - Sediment site 48cm | ecosystem: Environmental > Aquatic > Freshwater > Lake > Sediment | place: Rwanda: Western Province, Lake...
CCACTGCCAAAAGTGGTAATGAGGCGCTTCCTCTGATGCGTACTGAAAAGCCAGACCTGGTCGTCCTGGACATTATGATGGATACTATCCTGGATGGCGTGTACGTCAGCAAGACCATGTGGGAAGATAATGAACTGAGGAAGATTCCGGTGGTGATGGTGTCCTCTATCGCTTCTTCGGAGTACGCTTCCCAGTTCCCCCTGGATGAATATCTCAACGCTGTGGACTTTCTGTTCAAGCCCGTTCAGCCCTCCGATCTGCTGGAATCCATCCAGCGCTTTCTGAAGTAGCCAGCAGGCCATTGGAACGGACCTACAGGCATGGGCACATGGATCTCCCTTCTCGGCGATATGGGGCGCCAGACCGCCTGGGGTCTCTCCCCAGGTGCGGTGCTGACCTGGCTGCCCACAGCGATCCTTGCAGCGCTGCCGTTTCTGAGCGGGTATCTGGCCTTTTCCGGGGAGACCAGGGTGCGGTCGCAGGAACGGGAAAAGGAACTGGTCGCCATGGAAAAGAAACTGGCGGTCATGAAAGAGACGCTACAGGAGCAGAGCACAGCTCTGACCAAGGCAGAGGAGGAGGTGGAGAGGCTGAAGGGGCTGCTAAGGAGGGAATCGGCTCCCATACTGCAGGTGATCCATGAGCTCCGGGCTCCCATTGCTTCCATTCAGAACTGCTTGGATGTGCTCCTACAGGGATATTCCACTATTCCCACCTTCGAGCAAGAGGAGGTGCTGCACCTAGCACGCGATCGGGCGGGGGCTCTGCTGGTCCTAGTCAACGACTTGCTGCACCTGGGTGGCATCCGACAGGCAGAGATCGAGAAGGAGGTGCAGCCTGTACAGCTCGTAGATGTGTTGTGGCGGGTGGTTCCCGAGATGCGCATCAAGGCCATGCTGAGAGGAGTGGAACTGCGCCTGGATGTGCCGAACACACTGCCACCGATTGATGCCATGGATGAGCATATGGAACAACTGTTGTCCAACCTGATTGACAATGCCATCAAGTACACCGATCCGGAAGGAACGATTACCGTATCCCTCAAAGAGGAAGCCGATTGTGTGGTTGGAGAGGTGGAGGACACGGGCATAGGGATAGCGCCGCAGGATATGTGCCGCATCTTCGAGGAATTCTACCGGGCCGCAAATGCCAAAGAGGTGGAACCCTACGGCACAGGGTTGGGGCTGCCGATCGTGAAGCGGGTAGTGGAGCTGTATGGTGGGCAACTCCACGTGGAATCGGAACTGGGTAAAGGGAGCAAGTTCACCTTCACCTTCCCCACGATGGCGATGGCATCACGGTCTCCTGATAGGGAAGAGGCAGCAGAAGCGAAAATGGACTCAAGGGCCGGGAATGAAGGACAGGAGATGAGTCGGGACGTCCTGGTCATCGGTGGCGGAGTGGCTGGCATCCAGGCTGCTCTAGACTTGGCTGACATGGGGATCCACGTACACCTGATGGAGAGGGAACCCAGCATCGGCGGCCGGATGGCTCAGTTGGACAAGACCTTCCCCACAAATGACTGCGCCATATGCATCCTGTCCCCCAAGCTGGCTGACTGTTCCCGACATCCCAATATCACCCTCCATACCTACTCGGAAGTGAAGGAGGTCACAGGCTCGGTTGGCCGTTTCAGGGTGAAGATACTCAAGCATCCCAGATACGTGGATGAGGAGAAATGTACCGCCTGTGGCGACTGCGTGGAGGTATGTCCGGTCATACTGCCCGATGAGTTCAACCAGGGACTATCGGAGCACAGGGCGATCTACCGGCCTTACGCCCAGGCGATCCCTAATGCTTACCTGGTGAGCAAGCGGGGGACCTCCCCTTGTAAGGCCACCTGCCCGGCAGAGACCAGTGCCCAGGGATACATTGCCCTCATCGCCCAGGGGCGGTACCAGGAGGCCCTGGAGGTGGTCAAGCAGTACAACCCCTTCCCAGCGACAGTGGGACGGGTGTGCGACCATCCATGTGAGGCGGAGTGCAACCGGGGTAAGCTGGATGAGCCAGTGGCCATCTGCGCTTTGAAGCGCTTTGTGGCGGACTGGGTGTATAGCAGACCACAGAGCACACAGGAAAATCATCAACCATCAGCACCTGACGATCAGCCATCGGCCAGCGTAGCCATCGTCGGTGCCGGTCCGGCGGGTCTGACGGCTGCCCATTTCCTGGCGCGGATGGGATACCGGGTGACTATCTTCGAGGCCCTCCCCGTGGCCGGCGGGATGATGCGCGTGGGCATCCCTGCCTATCGCCTGCCCCGCCATGTGCTGCAGCGAGAGATTGATGATATCCTGGAGCTCGGTGTCGAGCTAAAACTCTACAGCCCCGTTAGTGACATCAACAGACTGTTTGACGAAGGATACGAGGCGGTCTTCCTGGCCATAGGGGCACACGAGCCACAGCACCTCGGGATACCAGGTGAGGATGCGGAGGGTGTGTACCACGGCGTGCCCTTCCTCAGGATGGTGAACTTGGGTGGGGAGATGAGGTTGGGCAGCAAGGTGGTAGTCGTCGGTGGCGGCAACACGGCGATTGACGCCGCCCGCTCCGCCCTGCGTTTGGGAACAGAGAAGGTGATCATTGCCTATCGCCGCTCGCGGGCCGAGATGCCAGCCAATACCTGGGATATTGAGGACGCCGAGCGCGAGGGTATTAAGTTCGAAATGCTCACCCAGCCCGTGGAGGTGCTTTCGGAGAATGGTCATATCAGCGGCGTGCGCTGCATCCGCATGCGCTTAGGCGAACCTGATGCAAGCGGTCGTCGTCGCCCTATCCCCATCCAGGGCTCCGAGTTCATCATCGAGACCGATGCCCTGATCGCTGCTGTGGCTCAGGCTCCAGAGATCTCCTTCCTGAAACCGGATCATGGCCTGGAGATCACCCGACGGGGCACTTTCGTCGTCAATCCGCAGACGCTGGAGACGAACAGGCCAGGCATATTCGCGGGCGGGGATGCGGCTCGCGGGCCGGGGGCACTCATCCAGGCTATCGCCGATGGGCGGCGGGCGGCCTTGTCCATTGACCGCTATTTGCGTGGCGTACCCCTCCTTACCCCCCGTGAGCTCCAGCCCCTGCCAGTAGCTCATCCCACGGACGGGGAAATCGCGGAATTAATCGAGCGTGGCGAGGTGAACATGGGGCCTAGGGTGATCATGCCCACCGCGCCCATCCAGCAGCGCATCCGCGATTTCCGCGAGGTGGAGTTGGGCCTCACTGAGGAGCAGGCCCGCGCCGAGGCGCTGCGCTGTCTGCACTGCGGCATCTGCTCCGAGTGCTGGCGCTGCGTGGAAGTGTGTGGCCCCAAGTGCATTGACCACCAGATGGCCGAGGAGACCCTTGATATGCACGTGGGAGCCATCGTCGTAGCCACCGGCTTTGATCCCTTCGATCCCTCTGTGGTCAGACAGTATGGTTACGGGAAGTACCGAAACGTCATTACCTCCCTGGAGTACGAGAGGCTGATCAGCGCCTCGGGGCCCACCGGCGGCCATCTGGGGCGCCTGTCGGACAGGGAGCCAGCCAAGCGGCTGGGGTTCATCCAGTGTGTGGGTTCCCGGGATGTCAAACACAACCGGTTCTGCTCCTCGGTCTGCTGCATGCACGCCACCAAGGAGGCCATCCTGGCCAATGAGCACGACCGGGAACTGCATTCGACGATTTTCTACACCGATCTGCGAGCAGCGGGCAAGGGCTTTCAGGAGTACGTGGCCAGGGCCGAGAGGGAGTACAATGTGACCTACATACGGGGACGGGTGGCGGAGATCACCCAGGACGGAGATGAATGCCCTGTCATTTGCTATGAGGACACCCCCTCGGGTCAGGCGGGGAGCGAAAAGGTGGACCTGGCAGTGCTGGCCATCAGCCTGGTGCCCCGACATGGCGCGAAGGAGTTGGGCGCTCTCCTGGGGCTTGAGCTGGATGAGTACGATTTCATCAAGACCGATCCCTTCTCCCCAACGGACACCACCCGGCCGGGGGTGTTCGCCTGCGGATACTGCCGGGGGCCGGCCGACATCCCCGAGTCGGTGGCCCAGGCCAGCGGCGCTGCAGCGCGGGCGGCAGAGGTTGTAATGAGGGGTTAGGCTATGGATGAGGCCAGGGTTGGGGTCTTTATCTGCCACTGCGGGAGCAACATCGCTGGCTTTCTGGACATAGCGGAGCTAGTGGAGTACGCTCAGACATTGCCCCACGTCGTCTTTGTTCAGGACAACGTGTACACCTGCGCCGATGCTGGACGGGCGCAGATCGTGAAGGGCATCACGGAGGAGGGCCTAAACCGGGTGGTGGTGGCCTCCTGCACCCCCCGCACCCACGAGCCCCTCTTCCGCACCACCTGCCAGCAGGCGGGCCTCAATCCCTACCTATTTGAGTTCGTCAATATCCGGGACCAGTGCTCGTGGGTGCACATGCAGGAGCGGGAGCGGGCGACCGACAAGGCGAAGGACCTGCTGCGCATGGGGGTAGCCAGGGCTGCGCTCCTGGAGCCCAAGGAGGCCATTGAGGTGGAGGTCATCCCCGCCGCGCTGGTGATCGGGGCGGGGGTAGCCGGCCTGAGTGCGGCCCTCAGCCTGGCCAACCAGGGCTTCGAGGTCAAGCTGGTGGAGCGGGAAGCGGAGATGGGCGGCCTGTTGAGGGATGTGCACCGCCTGTATCCCACCGGGGACGACGCACGAACCTTCATTGACGCGAAGGTGGAGGCCGTCAAGCGCCACCCCAACATTGAGGTGTTCACCGGAACTGAAGTGCGCGATGTCAGGGGCTTCGTAGGCAATTACGAGGTCGTAGTGGAGCAGGGAGAGAAAGAACTGGCCTTCAGCGTAGGGGCGATTATCGTCGCCACTGGCGCAAAGGAGTTCAAGCCGGTGGGAATGTACGGCTACGATGGGGAGAAGGTCATCACTCAAGGGGAGCTGGAGAAGCTGTTGGCCCTAAGAGGTCACGAGTTACGGGTCACAGGTCATGAGGAGACTAGCACCGTGCGACCTGTTGCCTCGTTACCTGTTGCCCACCCCTCCGTGGTGATGATCCAATGCGTGGGCTCCCGCAGCGATGAGCGCTCCTATTGTGGCCGCATCTGCTGTATGATGGCGGTCAAGAACGCACTATTGATCAAGGAAGCGGATCCCAGGGCGCAGGTGTACGTGCTATATCGGGATATGCTGACTCTGGGGGTGGAATACGAGGGCCTGTATCGGGAGGCCCGGGGTCAGGGAGTGACCTTCATCCAGTATAGCCCGCAATCGCCACCGACGGTCAATGATGGACAGGTCGTCGTATACGACGAACTGCTGGGCCAGGCCCTAACCATTCCTTCCGATTTGGTTGTCCTGTCCACCCCGCTGGTCGGCCAAGCCGATGCCCCGAACCTGGCGCAGATGCTCAAGGTGCCGGTGGATGAGTACGGCTTTTTCTTGGAGGCCCACGTCAAGCTCAGGCCGCTGGATTTCGCCACCGACGGCATATTCCTGTGCGGCTCCGCCCACTGGCCATCCGACGTGGGGGAGAGCGTATCCCAGGCCTACGGCGCAGCCGCGCGGGCCTCAATCCTGCTGGGCGGGGGCAAGGTAGGAGTTGAGCCCATCATCTCGGTGGTGGATGAGGAGAAGTGCATCGGCTGTGGGCTGTGTGAGACGGTATGTCCCTATAAGGCCATCGTACTGCGGGACACGGAAGCAGGCCGCAAGGCGCAGACCATCGCCGCCTCATGCAAGGGCTGCGGAGTGTGTGGGGCAGGCTGCCCGGAGAGGGCCATCTCCATGCAGCATTACACCGACCAGCAGCTCTTCGCTCAGATTGACGCGTTGGTTGAGGTCTAGGGTGAGATCTCACCCCCATCCTTGTCTTTGACCCTAGGCTTAGCGTGCTACACGGAGCTGGTAACATGACAGCGACAGGCGGCTTTGAGCCGAAGATCCTGGGCTTTCTGTGCAACTGGTGCTCCTACGCCGGGGCCGACCTGGCCGGAGTGTCCCGCTTCCAATACCCGCCCACACTTCGGGTCATCCGGGTGATGTGCTCTGGCCGGGTTGATCCGGTTTTCGTGCTGAGGGCTTTTTCTCGCGGGGTGGACGGGGTGATGGTGCTGGGCTGCCATCCAGGGGACTGTCACTACGCCACTGGCAACTACTATGCCCGCAACCGAGCAAAGGTCCTCAAGCGGCTGTTGGAACTAGCTGGGGTGAACCCGGATCGCCTGGTCCTGGATTGGGTCTCGGCCGGGGAGGGGGAACATTTCGCCACACTGGTGCGCGATTTCACGGAGCGCATCAAGGCCCTGGGGCCCTTGGGCCGAAGCGAGGGATTGTCTTGGGATGAGTTGCAGAAGCGGCTGGCGGCGGCCCGGCGCGTCATGGAGGGCGAGCAGATCAGGTGGCTGGTGGGCCGGGAGCGGGAGATGGTTGATAAGGGGGATGTCTACGGCCAGCCGATCAGTCAGGAGGTCTTCGATGCCCTCCTAGAGCCCAGCGTCGTGGCCGAGTATCTGAGAAGCAGACTGTTGCTCCTGACCGCTGATCGGCCCCTATCGGTGAAGGCGATGGCCGGCGAGATGGGGATGGCTCCCCGATTAGTACTGCCGCACATCGTTGCTCTGGAGCAGGCGGGGTTGATGGCCATGGTAGGCATCGAGGGCAACTCGCCCAGATACCAATCAATTTCGGGTTGACGATGCCTGTTCCCTGGACAGACGCAGATCGCAGAATCAATCCGAATTCCGAAATGGAACGCTCCAAAATGGGAAATCCGAAATCCGTAATCGGCGCGGTGATGGTCGTCGGAGGAGGGATCGGCGGCATCCAGGCCTCGCTCGACCTGGCTGAATCGGGGTTCAAGGTCTACCTGGTGGAGTCCTCGCCCACCATCGGCGGGGTGATGGCGCAACTGGACAAGACCTTTCCCACCAACGACTGCTCGATGTGCATCCTGTCCCCCAAGCTGGTGGAGTGCGGGCGACACCTGAACATTGATGTCATGACCTGCGCGACGGTCCAAGGCCTCCTCGGCCAGGCGGGGAATTTCACCGTCCAGGTAGAGCAGCAGCCGAGGTACATTGATGTGGGAAAGTGCACCGGCTGTGGGGTGTGCGCTCGCCTGTGCCCGGTGAGCGCTGTGGACACCTTCAACGAGGGGCTGAGCCAACGTGCGGCGGCATACATCCGATATCCCCAGGCCGTGCCACTGGCCTTCGCCATTGATCGGGAGACGTGTATTGGCTGCGGGCTGTGCGAGCATGTGTGCCTGGCCAATGCGGTCAGGTATGACGATGAGAAACAGACCAAGGAACTTCGGGTGGGGACCATTATTCTGGCCCCAGGGTTCGAGGAGTTCGATGCCCGGTTGCAGGGCGAGTTCGGCTATGGGCGTTACCCCAACGTGGTGACCAGCATCGAGTTCGAGCGTATCCTGTCCGCCTCCGGCCCCTTCAAGGGACGGGTGCAGCGCCCCTCCGACGGCGACATCCCGACTCGTGTGGCCTTTATCCAGTGTGTGGGCTCGCGGGACGCGGCCCAGGGGCGGGGGTACTGCTCCTCGGTGTGCTGCATGTACGCCACCAAGGAGGCGGTCATCGCCAAGGAGCACATGGCTCAGATCGAGCCGACCATCTTCTATATGGACATGCGGGCCTATGGCAAGGATTTCGATAAGTACGTGGAGCGAGCTAAGGGGGAGTACGGCGTCCGCTACCTCCGGCACATGGTCTCCCTGATCCGAGAGGACCCGCATACCCACAATCTGCTCCTCAGATACGAGGCCGAGAGTGGGGAGATGGTGGAAGAGGAATTCGACCTGGTCGTGCTGTCGGTCGGGTTTGAACCCTCGCCAGGCGTCAGGGACCTGGCCGACCGACTGGGGATCGAGTTGAATGGCTACGGTTTCTGCAAGACCGACCTTCTGTCCCCGCTCTCCACCTCACGGCCGGGCATCTTCGTCTGCGGAGCATTCTCCGGGCCCAAGGACATCCCAGAGACGGTGATGCAGGCCAGTGGTGCGGCGGCGGCGGCCGGCGGGGTGCTGGCCTCGGCCAGGGGTACCCTGGTGAAGAAGAAGGAATACCCGACGGAGCGAGACATCCGAGGTGAGCCGCCGCGCATCGGGGTGTTCATCTGCTTCTGCGGGATTAACATCGGCGGGGTGGTGGATGTCCCGCAGGTGGTGGAATATGCAAGGACGCTTCCCCGCGTGGTGTATGCGGAGAGTAACCTCTACACCTGCTCCCAGGATACGCAGGAGCGGATCAAGGAGACGATTGCTGAGTATGGCCTGAACCGGGTGGTCGTGGCCTCCTGCACACCCCGCACCCACGAACCCCTTTTTCAGGAGACGATCCAAGAGGCGGGGCTGAACCGCTACCTGTTTGAGATGGCCAACATCCGCGACCAGTGCTCCTGGGTGCACATGCATGAGCCACAGGCAGCCACGGAGAAGGCGAAGGATCTGGTGCGCATGGCGGTGGCCAAGGCCGGGAGGCTGGAGCCCCTGCAGAGACAGTCCCTCCCGGTCACCCCCGCTGGGTTGGTGATCGGGGGTGGGTTGTCGGGGATGACCGCTGCGCTGGCACTGGCCGAGGAAGGCTTTGATGCCTATCTGGTGGAGCGGGAGGAGGAGCTAGGGGGCATGCTCCGCCGAATCCACTACACGCTGGAAGGCCACCAGGTGCAGGAACACCTGAGGGAGCTTGTGGAACGAGTGAGGTCCAACTCCCGGGTCCACGTCTTCACTGGCGCGGAGGTTGAGGACATCTCTGGCTACGTGGGCAACTTCCGCACCACACTAGATGGCGGGGACGGCCGGACCGAGCCGGTGGTGCTGGAGCACGGGGTAGTCATCCTGGCCACCGGTGCGGAGGAGTACAGGCCGACAGAATACCTGTACGGCGAGGACCCCCGCGTGGTCACCCAGAGTGAGCTAGAGGAGCAGCTTGCCCGTCTGTCCGACGGACAGGCAACCTGCAACCTTCAACTTGCAACTTGCAACTCCGTCGTCATGATCCAATGCGTGGGTTCCCGCAACGGAGAGCACCCCTATTGCAGCCGAACCTGTTGCAGCGAGGCGATTAAAAACGCCCTCAAGATCAAGGAGCTCAGCCCGCAGACGAATGTCTTCGTGCTGTACCGCGATATCCGGACCTATGGCTTCAAGGAGGACTACTATCGGAGGGCCAGGGAGGCGGGCGTCATTTTCATCCGCTACGACGAGGGGGGAGAGCCCCTGGTCACACGACAAAGCCTGAATGGGAAGGATGCCCTGTGGGTGCGGGTGCGGGATCCCGTGATAGGTGAGGAGCTGCTGATAGATGCGGACCTCGTGGCGTTGAGCATGGCCACGGTCCCTCGGGCGGAGAACAAACCCCTGGCCCAGATGTTGAAAGTCCCCCTGAACGAAGATGGGTTCTTCCTGGAGGCTCACGTCAAGCTCCGGCCGGTGGACTTCGCCACGGAGGGGGTGTTTGTGTGCGGGTTGGCCCACTCACCCAAGTTCATTGACGAGAGCATCGCTCAGGCTCAGGCCGCAGCCTCTAGGGCATGCACGATCTTGAGCAAGGAGATGATCGAAGCTGAAGGCATTGTCCCCACAGTGAACATCGCCAGATGCAGTGCCTGTGGCCTGTGCGAGTTAATATGCGCCTACAAGGCTGTGGAGGTGCGGGTGGTGGATGAGAGATGGGGGATCAGGGCGGCTCAGGTCAACGAGGCCCTATGCAAGGGCTGTGGGGCCTGCGCGGCCGGCTGTCGCAGTGGGGCAATAGACCTTCGGGGGTTCACTAATGAGCAGGTCCTCGCAGCAATTAGCGCCTTCCGGTTTGCTTGATGGCAGAGGGCAGAAAGCAGAAGACAGATGGCAGAAGACAGAGATCCGAAATCCTTTGCTGACTGGGAGCCTAAGGTCATCGCCTTCCTGTGTAACTGGTGCAGCTACGCGGGAGCGGATCTGGCCGGCGTCAGCCGGATCCAATACCCTCCCCACATCCGAATCATCCGTGTCCCCTGCTCGGGGCGGGTCAATCCCCTTTTCATCATCAAGAGCCTGCAGAGCGGTGCCGATGGGGTGCTAGTGTCAGGCTGCCATCCCGGCGATTGCCATTACATCAGCGGAAACTACTACGCCCGGAGGCGGTTCGCCCTGCTGAAAAGCCTGCTGGAGTACGTGGGAGTCGAGCCCGGCCGGGTGAACTTCTCCTGGGTATCGGCCGCCGAGGGGGAGAAGTTCTCGCGGGTGGTCACCGAGGTCGTGGAGGGGGTGAAAGCCCTTGGCCCGGCGGAGCGGTTGGTGAAGGACAGGGGATAGGCTGGGAGGGAAAGAGGGGGGAAGGGAGAGGAAAGAAGGGGGGACAATCACGGTTCAGGAGTTCGATAGAGGTGTACTGGCCTTCCTTAAGTTCTTAGAGAGGGCTCCCCAACAGGTTGATCAGGCTAGGCTGGAGAAGACCAAGAAGGAAGTCGAGGAATTGAGGCTGGCAGCAGTTGAGGCAGAGATCAGGGCCGAGTATCCAAATGCCAAAGTCAGCCGTCGCTTGCTCTCCCCGATTGGAACGGAACCCGAATTGCCCCTCGAGGAGGAACAACAAGCGATCATCGAAGCTGTCACGTGGGGGGAGCGGCGATCCTGATTGATGTCAATGTCCTCGAAGATGTAGCCAGACATCGAAGGGGATGGCAAGGCAGCAGTGCCCTGTTGGGAGCGGTAGAGGCTGGCGATGTAGATGGCAGCGTCTCAGCCTGGACTGTGGCTGTGGTCTACTATTTTCGCCGCCGTGCTGGGGCCAGCGACCATGAGGCCCGGCAGAAAACCAAGGCCCTGATTCAGGACGGGGGTCTTGGGGTTTTGTCCTTCGATGCCGACATCGTACGTAGATTCGGCCCAGCAGGATAGGGCCATGCGCTTTCTGGTTGATGAGGACCTTCCTCGTTCGATAGATGTGATCTGCTACGGCGCTACAAACACGAAGCAATAGATGTGCGTGACATTGGCCTGCGGGGGGCCAAAGATCCCCAGATTGCAGCTTATGCTCAGAGTGAGGCCTATGCCTCGTAACAGGCGATTTGGGTTTCTCAGATATTCGAACTACCCGCCTGGAGATTACGCTGGATTGGTGGTCCTCAAGCTTCCGAGGACAGCAACCGCTTCTTTCATTCTCAACTTGCTGGAAGGCTTTCTGCAACAAGAAGAGCCCGTAGCCCAGATGCCTGGCAAGCTGGCAATAGTGGAACCTGGCCGGATCAGAATTCGGACAGCATCTTGACGCTAGAGGATTTCCTGTCCGAGTGATGGGTGTGGGAACGGTGAGGTATGGGAGACCTTTCTCCACAGCTAATAGAAGTAGCCAGATCACTTCTCCGCGATGAAAAAGTGGATCTGATCATCGGGTACGAAAGCGGATCCTTACCCCTTCGTACCAGCCCCTGCTTTATCCGCCGCCCCGATGAGGCGGAGAGGCTGGTGTGGAACGCCTGGTGCGAGAACAACCTGGCCACATACCTGCGGGGTAGGGACGAAAAGATAGCGGTGGTCGCCAAGGGCTGCGACGCGCGCGCCATCGTGGGGCTGGTCATGGAAAGGCAACTGGCGAGAGAGAATGTCCTCATCATCGGCGTTCCCTGCCAAGGCATCATGGACCGGCGAAGGATCGAGGACCAACTGGAGGGGAAAGAGGTCCTGAAGGCGACCCTGGCGGATGGGGAGATTATCCTGGCGGGCGAGGGGTTCGAGGAGCGCCTGCCCCAGCAGGATTTTCTCTGCCAGGGGTGCCTAACATGCGAGTACCGAACGCCTGCGGTGTATGACCTCCTGATCGGCGATCCCGTGCCCGCCCTTGAGGTCGCCGATCCCTTCCCCGAGGTCAGGGCGTTGGAGGCCCGGAGCAGTGACGAGAGGTGGGCCTACTTCAGCCAGGAGTTTAGCCAATGCATCCGCTGCTACGCCTGCCGGGAGGCCTGCCCCCTGTGCTATTGCCAGGAGTGCTTCATTGACCAGACGCAACCCGCCTGGTTCGGCAAGACGGATGACCCCTCGGATACCCTGATCTTCCACCTCGTGCGCATTCTCCACACTGCTGGGCGGTGCGTGGACTGCGGCGCGTGCAGCCGGGCCTGCCCTATGGGTATTGATCTCCGGGCCCTGACCCGCAAGATGATCAAGGATGTCAGGGAGTGGTACGGCTACCAGGCGGGGATAGAAGTGGAGGCCATCCCTCCCCTGGCGACCTTCAGGCCGGACGACCCCCAGGAGTTCATCAAATAGTCCTAAGTCGGAGAACGGATGAGCGATAGAGTCATCGTAAAAAGCGCCATAACCGATGTCCTCGAAAAGCTGCTCAAGGCACGCCGGGTGTTTGCCCCTGTCCAGCGGGATGGCCTGCTCCGCTTCGAACCGCTCCGCACCGGGGACGAGGCCCTCCTCGACTCCCACAACTCCAAGCGGCCCCTCAAGGAGATCTTCTTCCCCCACTCGGAGACGTTGTTTGCTTACGAGGAAGGTGAAGTCGCCATCATGCCCCTGCCGGAGGAGCAAAGAGTGATCTTCGGTGTGCGGCCCTGTGACGCCCGAAGCCTGCTCCTGCTCGATAAGGTGTTCAACGCGCCCGATGTCCAGGACCCCTACTACGTGACGCGACGGGAGAACACCATCCTCATCGGACTGGGCTGCAACCGCCCTTTGAGTACTTGCTTCTGCACCACCCTCGGCGGAGGGCCTTTCACTACGGAGGGGTTGGACCTCCTGTTCACGGACCTGGGCGACCGTTACCTGGTGGAAACGGTTACCGAGCGAGGGGAAGCCCTGGTGGCTGACAGCCCCTACTTCCGTGAGGCGGCTCCGGCGGATGTGAACCTGAAAGCGGAGATCGCCGCCTGTGCTGAGCAGACGATTTCGGGGCCGAGTGTGGAAGGCATTAAAGAGAAGCTCGATGGAATGTACGAGGATCCCTTCTGGGATGAGCTACACCAGAAGTGTCTGGGGTGCGCGGTGTGCACCTATCTGTGCCCCACCTGTCACTGCTTCGACATTCTGGATGAAAAAGAGGGCTCCCGAGGTCGGAGGGTACGCATCTGGGATTCCTGCCAGTTTCCGCTCTTCACCCTTCACGCTTCGGGCCACAACCCCCGCCCCTCCGGCAGGGAGCGGATGAGGCAGCGGATCATGCACAAGTTCCACTATTTCGTGGAGAATTACGGCCAGATCGCCTGTGTCGGGTGTGGCCGTTGCATCCGCAACTGCCCGGTGAACATGGACCTTCGGGAAGTGCTCAACCGCATTGTCGTGAAGCGGGGAGCGTGAAGCGTGTAGCGAAACCACAATCGCGCTCCACGACATGGAGAAGTGAGGGAGATGCGCAATCCATACCTGCCCTGTCCAGCGGTTATACAAAAGATCACCGTCGAGAATGAGGCTCGGGACATCAAGACTTTCGAGCTCGTCTTTCGTGACGATACAGACAGGGATGGCTTTGCCTTCCGGTGCGGTCAGTTCGCCGAGCTGTCGGTGCTGGGCGCGGGGGAGTGCCCCATCGGCATCGCCTCCTCGCCCATGGAGCAGGGGGTTCTGCAATTCACCGTCAAGCGGATGGGGGTGGTGACCACTGCCCTGCACAACTGCGAGGAGGGGGTGACTATCAGGGTGAGGGGGCCCTACGGCAACGGCTTCCCCATGGACATGCTGGAGGGCAGCAACGTGGTCATCGTCGCCGGGGGGTTCGCCTTCACCACCCTGCGCTCGCTGACCAACTATATCCTTCATCCGGACAATCGCGGCCGTTTCGGCGAGCTCACGGTCATCTACGGCGCGCGCGACCCTGGGGAACTGATCTACAAGTACGATCTGGAGGACTGGGCTGGGCGGGACGACGTGCAGCTCCATGTGACGGTAGACGCAGGAGACGAGGGCTGGACCGGGCTGGTGGGGTACGTGCCCACCATCCTCAAGGAGGTGGCCCCCAGTTCGGACAACGCTGTGGCCGTGGTCTGCGGCCCGCCCATCATGATCAGGTTCTCTATCCCCGTCCTTGATGAGCTGGGCTTCCCGCCAGGCCGGATCCTCAACTCACTGGAGATGCGCATGAAATGTGGGATCGGCAAGTGCGGGCGCTGCAATATTGGGGATAAGTACGTGTGCAAGGATGGGCCGGTGTTCACCTTCGAGGAACTACAGAACATGCCCAGGGAGTACTAAGCGATTCAATTTCGGATTGCGGGATGAAGAATCCGAAATGGAGGGATGATGGCGATAACCTATCGAGACGACCTGGCCCGTCAGGTTCAAGAGGCCTGCGGCGAGAACGTCTATCTGTGCTATCAGTGCAAGAAGTGCACCGCCGGCTGCCCGGTGGCCGATCACTTTGACCTGACGCCGCACCGCCTGCTGCGGGCCGTGCAGCTCGGCCAGAAGGAGATGGTCCTCCGCTCCAGGACTATCTGGCTGTGCGCGGCCTGCGAGGCCTGCTCCACCCGCTGCCCGCAAGGGATGGACCTGCCGCGCATCATGGATGCCCTGAAGATTATGGCCGCGCACGAGGGCGTTGAGCCGGCCGTGCGGCCTGTGCCCGCCTTCTACGCCGCGGCCCTGCGGGGCATCAAGCTCTTCGGGCGCATGTACGAGGCCGGATTGATGGGCGAGCTGTACCTGCGCATGGCCCTCTCAGGCGACCTGGACCGCGGGCAGTTCTTCAACAGGGATGTACCGCTGGCCCTCAGGATGCTCAAAACCGGCAAGCTCAAACCCCTGCCGCCCCTGACCCGTCGCGCGAAACACAGACGAAAAACAACCCCAGCCCCTGGGCGCCAGAGGGTGGCCTACTATCCAGGTTGCAGCCTGCATGGCACGGCCATCGAGTATGACATGTCCACCAGGGCCATCGCCGACAAGATCGGCCTGGAGCTGGTTGAACCCAATGGCTGGGTGTGCTGCGGCACTACCCCCACCCACTCCACCGATCACCTCCTGTCCACGGTCATGCCCCTGAAGAGCCTGGCCCTTATCGAGCAAAGCGGCCTATCCTACGTGACTGTGCCCTGCCCCTCCTGCTTCATCCGCTTTCGCACCGCCCTGCACGACGTCACCTCCGATCCCCAACTGAGGGAGCAGGTGGTCGCTGCGACAAAGTACACTCCCTCGCCGGAGTTGACCGTGGATCACCTGTTGACCACCATCACCGAGCGGGTGGGGATCGAGGCCGTGGCTGCGGCCGTCACCCGACCGCTGGAGGGGCTGAAGGTGGTGTGCTACTACGGATGTGTCATCACCCGTCCGCCGGAGCTCACCGGAGCGACGGAGTACGAGTACCCGATGAACATGGATCATTTGGTGCAGGCCCTGGGGACCGAGAGCTTGGACTGGTCGTACAAGACTGAGTGCTGCGGAGTGTCGCTGGTCTTCACCCAGTTGCCCATCGTCATGGACATGAGTCACAAGGTACTGGACAATGCCAAGGAAGTGGGAGCGCAGGCCATCGTGGTGGCCTGCCCGCTGTGTCAGGCCAACCTGGACATGCGTCAGCGGCAGATCGGCGAGCAGTATGGCCGGACCTACAACCTGCCCATCCTGTACTTCACCCAGTTGATGGGGCTCGCCTTCGGCCTGGAGCCAGCAGCCTTGGGTCTGGATAAGCACTGCGTCAGCGCCGAGCCGCTTCTGCACTCCTTACTCCTTGTCCCCTAGGAGATGGAAAATGGAACCCGATGCCAACCTGCCACACTTGATGGCCAGCGAGCTTGACTCGCGATTCAAGGACGAGGTCGCCGCACTGATCGGCGGGCTGGACCTTGCGTACTGCTTTCAGTGCGGCGTGTGTTCCGGCTCTTGCCCCACCATGGATAGGATGGAGCACGGCCCTCGCAGGATCATGCAGATGATCCGGCTGGGCATGGCCGAAAAGGTGCTGCGCAGCCATGACATCTGGCTCTGCGTGTCATGCTACTCTTGTGCCGCGCGCTGCCCGCAGGGCATTGAGATCGCCGAGGTGATGGCCGCTCTGCGCAGCCTGGCCATGACGAAGGGGCTGGCTAAGGACAAGGAGGCCACTTTCAGCCGGGTTTTCGTGGAGGTCTTGAAGCGATATGGGCGCCTGTACGAGCCGGAGCTGTTGCTGCGCTACTACACGGCTGAGGCCAGCGTGGCCGACCTTCTCAAACAGGCCGGGCTGGGGCTGAGGATGTTCAGAAAGGGCAAGATCGCCCTGCGGCCCGAGCGTATTGAGAACGCCGAGGAGCTAGAGGAGATTGCTGCGCGGATCAAAGGAGAACGTGTAGCGTAAAGCGTGTAGCGAATCCACAATCATGCTCAACACTTAACGCTCCACGCTCCACGAACAAGGCGGAGGAGAAACGTTGAAGTACGCCTACTATCCGGGTTGCAGCCTGCACGCCAGCGCCAGGGAGTACGACATCTCCTGGCGGGCTATCTGCGAGCGATTGGACATCGAGTTGGTCGAGATGGCAGACTGGAGCTGCTGTGGGACGGTCCACGCCACCAGCGTGGACCGTTTGCTGGCCCTGGCCCTGGCGGCGCGAAACCTGAGCATCGCCGAGACAATGGGCCTGAAGATCGCCGCTCCATGTAGCGGCTGCTACAAGAACCTGAGGACCGCTGCTGAAGCGCTCAAGGAGGATGGGGATCTGCGGGCCAAGGTCAACTCCAGCCTGTCTCGCCCCTTCCAGGGTAACACCTTAGTCAAGCATCCTCTGTACATCCTCCTGGAGGACATGGGCCTGGACACTCTGGGGGACCTTCCCAGGCCGCTCCATGGGCTCAGGGTAGCCCCTTATTACGGCTGCGTGCTCACCCGCCCCGCCTCCTCGCGCCCGGTTGACGACCCGGAGGATCCCCAAGGCCTGGACCGCTTGCTGCAAAGGCTGGGGGCTGAAGTCGTCCCCTATCCGGCCAAGACCAAGTGTTGCGGCGGGGCGGTGTTGCTGTCCCACACGGATGTAGCTCTTGACCTGACGGGTAAGCTCCTCAAACAGGCCAAGGATGCCGGTGCACAGTGTCTGGCGGTGGCCTGTCCCATGTGCCAGATGGCACTTGACGCCTATCAATCCCAGGTCGAGCGGCGGCTGGGGGAGCGGTTGGATCTGCCGGTTCTGTACTTCACCCAGTTGATGGGGGTGGCTCTGGGGATTGACGAGGGGCAGTTGGGATTGGGTCGGCTTATCGTCTCGCCGGCCAAGGTGCTGGCGCGGGTTTGAGGGCTCGCCCGTTCACGGCGTCGGTTGCCTTGACGAAAGGGGGGAAAGAGCATGGCGCGATTGAAGACCATGATCAGGATTACCAGGGCTCCCTTTTCTACTTCCTTAATCGTATCCGTCCTTGTGGGTGCGGCCATTGCCTGGCAGGGGGGCCTCTTTTACTGGGAGTACTTCTTACTGACAGTTATCGGAATTATCTGCATCAATGCCGGTCAGAACATGGCCAATGACTACTTCGACCACCTCTCAGGCAATGATGAGATCAACCGGGAATTGACGCCCTTCAGCGGGGGCAGCCGGACCATCCAGGAAGGGATCCTCTCTCCAAAACAGGTGTTGATGTGGTCGCTGAGTTTCCTCCTAATCGGCGTCCTCATCGGTTTGTACCTGGTCCTGGCCCGAGGCTGGCTGGTAATGTGGCTAGGTATGGCCGGGGTTTTCATCGCCTTTTTCGGCAACGCCCCGCCCTTCAGGCTCAACTATGTGGGGCTCGGAGAACTGGCTACCTTCATTGGCAGTGGTCCCCTCATCGTGTTAGGCTCCTACTACGTGCAATCTCAGCGGGCAATGCCCGAGGCCTTGTGGGCTTCAATCCCGGTGGGATTGCTCGGCGCCGCTATTCTTTGGATCAACCAGTTCCCCGATTATGAGGCTGACAGAGCAGTGGGTAAGAATACCCTTGTCGTACGACTGGGCCGGCAGCGTGCCGTCTGGGGCTACATCGCCCTGCTGGCTGCCTCCTATGTGGTGGTCGTGGTCGGGATCGCTCTGGGCGTACTCCCCTACACGTTACTGCTCGCCCTCCTCACTCTGCCCCTGGTCTATCGGTGCATTCGGGGGGTGATGCGCTTCCACAGCAATACGCCAAAGCTTATTCCCATCCAAGCTGCGCATATCCAGCTCCATCTCGCAAATGCACTTCTCCTAAGTCTGGGCTACGCTATCGCCAAGTTCCTGTGATGGGGGAGGCCGCGGCCATGATCGCTGGCGAAGAGTTGGATTTGGTGGAGGATGCGCTCAGAGGAGCTGTCGCCAGCAGCGTCAGCCTACTCTCCAGGGCGAGTGAACACATCATCCGCTCTGGGGGCAAGAGGCTCAGGCCCAGGGTGGTTCTTCTCTCATACAAAGCAGCCGGCGGGAAAGATATCTCTCGGGCTGTGCCCCTGGCCGCGGCTGTGGAATTGCTGCATACGGCCTCCCTTATCCACGATGACATCAATGACCGCAGTGACATGCGGCGCGGCCAGGCAACGGTCAATGCCCGATGGGGAGATAGCCTAGCCCTCCTTGCAGGTGACTTCATGTTCATCAGGCTGTTAAGCCTGATAGCTGCCTTCGACTCCAGGGTCATTCGGGTCCTGGCTGATTCTTGCACAGCCATTGTCGAGGGTGAGACGCTGCAGATGTTGAGCCTGGGGGACACCGGGATGACTGAGGAGACCTACCTGAGGATTGTGGGTCAGAAGACGGCCTCGCTCTTCTCAGCCTGTGCGGAGCTGGGGGGCCTTCTAGCGGGGGGCGCGGAGCAGCAGGTCAGCGCTCTCAAGGACTATGGCCTCAAGATGGGGACCGCTTTCCAGATCAGGGACGACACGCTGGACCTGGTGGGCAGAAGGGATAGGCTGGGTAAACCGGTGGCCAGTGATCTGGAACAGGGCAAGATGAGCCTGGCCACTCTCTTCGCTCTCAAAAGCTCGGAGAGGGCCAGGGAGGTCCTGTTCTCCAATGACGCGGCCCAGGCGATTCAACTGCTGCGCGACACCGGTGCGCTGGAATACGCGATGCTGAAGGCCAGAGAGTACTCCGAGAGAGCGAAGGAGGCCCTGTCTATCCTGCCAGACTCGGAGGCGAAGGCCGCGTTGTTCGAGCTGGCTGATTTCGCTTTTGCCAGGGACCAGTAGGGGCAATCCTTATCGCGGAGGGGACAAAATATGGGCAGAGGGTTCGCTCTGTTGTGGTGTCAGCTCTCGTTCAAGGGGTGGAGGATCATCATTCAACAGGTCGTTGGCAGCGTAAGACCAACTAATGAAAGGGGATAATACCAAATGAAAACGAAGAGAGTCTTAATTCTAGGCGCTGGTGCCGCAGGGACGATAGTGGCCAATAAGCTCGCCAGAGAGCTCAGAAGAGAGATCGCTAAAGAAGAAGTGGAGGTAGCAATACTAGATAAGAATGATGTGAACACCAACCAGGCAGGGTTCACTTTCATTCCTTTCGGGTTATATACGCCGGACGACATTACGAGTCCGCGGCGGAAACTGATCAGCCCAAGGGTCAAAACCATCCTTGGAGCAGATGGGGAAGTGAGCCATCTCGACTTGCGAAATAGGGAGGTAACAGCCAAGAGTGGCAAGAAGTATGCCTATGATTACCTCTTAATCGCGACCGGTTGTGCGCCTGACGTAGAATGTGTTCCAGGGCTATCAGGGGACTTTAACACTTTTTACACATCCTTGGAAGACACCGAGAAGGTCGGGGATTTCGTAAAGACGGTCGAGAAAGGACATGTGGTCATTTTGACTGCAAAGATGCCCATACCCTGTCCTGGAGCCCCAGCCAAGTTCACAGTGTTACTGGACGATCACTTGAGATACGTTAGAGGTGAAGAAGTACGTAAGAAGATCAAGATCAGTTTCCTCTGGCCAGTCGAAGGAATAGGACCTCCCGCTTATGATGCGGTTGTGAGCCCGGTGCTCGAAGAAAAGGGGATCAATGTCAGAAGGAGCTTCAGGCTTTCCGAGGTAGATGCTGGTAAGAAGGAAATCGTCTCGGCTGAGGGTGAAAGGATACAATATGACTTTCTGATCACAATACCTCCTTTTAAGAGCATGAAAGCATTGTCGGACTCTGGTCTGACGGATGAGAAAGGTTGGATTCCGACGGATAAGTACACTTTACAGTATCACAAGTCGCCAACCGAAAGTTATGAAGAGGTTTACGCCATAGGAGATACGGGTCCGGCAGGGATCCTCAAGACGGGTATAGGGGCTCACTACCAGGCGCTGGTCACCGCCCAGAATTTGATAAATGACGTCCTTGGGAGTGGTGTTAAAGTGCCATATAGAGGGGAAACAGGATGCCCACTCATTAAATCTTCATACACGCCATCCACGAAAGGAGAGGCTTATATCGCGTCGTGGACCTATGGGAAGCCACTTGAAGCATTTAATCCAACGAGGTTGGGCTGGTTCCTATACCGCGCGTACTATTACATCTATTGGGATACAGCTATGAAAGGGCTTATGTAGAAGGGGGGATCATGGTTGAGGAAAACATGTCAAAAGGGGCATTGCAGGGTGTAGCAGGCCAAGGACTAGAGGGGCCTGCTCTCGACACTCTAAAGGACCTGCTAGACACAGTCGGGATACTGCAAAACTATCTAAATGACCAGGTAGTACAAGACCTGTCGAAGATATCATCCCCCGTGTTTAAGCTGATAAGTGCCATTTCAGCCACAGACTTGGTTGATATAATAGAAAGGGGCTTGCAGGACCCCGGGTTGGACAAAGCCCTATTGGATCCGCCAAGAGTCGGCCCTGTGGGATTGCTGAGGGCTCTAGGGGGTGAAGAGGTGCAGAGGGGGATGGGCATAATGGTTGAATTGCTCAGAGCCATTGGTAGAGCTTCTATGGATGGGTAAGGGCAACTTCGATTCATTCCAACGAAGCGTCTATGCCTGTTTCTCGCTTCATTCGAAACAGCTGGCAATTCCTTTGGAACTGCACAGGATGGATGCTAGAGTATTTCACAACTGAACGTACTACATAAGGTCTCATTATGTGGACTTTGGCCATTTTTATTCGTGCCCCCATATATGGGTTTTCCAGGGGCGCTGCCCCTATATGTAGGGAGCTGGCAATGCTAGAAACGTGCGAATTTGGTTCAAAAAGCAATTTTGGCCAAAGTCCACATTATATCACATGGAGGTAATCAAATGAAACTCAGCCGCAGGGACTTTCTAAAACTGTCGGGCGCGACAGTCGGCGGGCTTCTCCTGTCCTCTGGGCCAGCCGGTATCGCCCTGGCTCAGGGGATCAAACCCTTTCCCCTGCACAAAAGGATCGGTGAGACGCCTACCATCTGCTGCTTCTGCGCAGTGGGCTGCGGGGCCATCGTTGCCGCCCAAAATGGCCGGGTGGTCAACCTCGAAGGCGACCCTGATCACCCCATCAACCAGGGCTCCCTCTGCAGCAAGGGCATGGCGCTGGCCCAGCTCAACACTCTGAAGGGTGAGGTCAACCCCCGCAGGCTGCAGAAGCCCAAGTACCGTGCGCCCGGGTCCTCCACCTGGGAGGAGAAAGACTGGGACTGGACCATCGAGCAGATCGCCCGGCGCATCAAAGACGCCCGCGACGAGCACTTCATAGAGACCGACGGCGAGGGCCATACGGTCAACCGGTTGGAGGCCATCGCTTCGCTGGGCGGAGCGGCCCTGGATAACGAGGAATGCTCCCTGATCGTCAAGGCGATGCGCGCGCTGGGCCTAGTGTACATCGAACACCAGGCGCGGATATGACACTCCTCCACTGTTGCGGCTCTGGCAGAGTCGTTCGGTAGAGGGGCGATGACCAATCACTGGTGCGACATCCAGAACAGCGATTGCATCATCATCGTTGGGAGCAACGCAGCCGAGAATCACCCCATTTCCTTCAAGTGGGTGACCAAGGCCATAGATGAGAACGGCGCCACACTGATCAGTATTGACCCCCGCTTCACCCGTTCCTCGTCCAAGGCTCACATCTTCGCTCACATGCGTTCGGGCACTGACATCGCTTTCTTCGGCGGGATGATCAAGTGGGTGCTCGACGACATGGAAGCTCACCCCGAAAACTACAACATGACCTACGTCACCGAGTACACCAATGCCGCCTTCCTGATTGATCCGGAGTTCAGGACGGCGGCGGAGCTGGATGGCAAGTTCTCCGGCTTCGTGCCCGGCGACAACCCTCATTTTGGCAAGTACGACAAGTCCACCTGGAAGTGGCAGACAGACGCCAACGGCATTCCGCTCAAGGACAAGACGCTCCAGGACCCCAACTGCGTCTTCCAACTGCTCAAGCAGCAGTACGCGCGGTACGACGCCGACACGGTCTGCAATACCACCGGCACGGACAAGGAGATCTTTCTGAAGATCTGCGAGACCTATGCCCAGACCGGTGCGGTGGGCAAGAGTGGCACCATCATGTACGCCATGGGCACCACGCAGCACACCCACGGCACGCAGAACATCCGCGCCTACGCCATCCTGCAACTGCTGTTGGGCAACATCGGCGTGGCGGGCGGCGGCATCAACGCGCTGCGTGGCGAGTCCAACGTCCAGGGCTCTACCGATCACTGCCTGTTGTTCCACATCCTGCCGGGCTACCTCCAGCCTCCGTTGGCCACGGATACAACCCTGCAGGATCACCTGGACAGAGTGACCGCGGGTTTCGCCACCTCCGACCCCAAGAGCGCCTCCTGGTGGCTGAACTACCCCAAGTACTACGTCAGCCTGCTCAAGAGTTGGTACGGCGACAACGCCACGTCGGAGAACGATTTCGGCTACGAGTGGCTGCCCAAGCTCAACCCCGGCACCAACTACTCCCACATCGCGCTCTTCGAGGCCATGGCTGCTGGCACCATCAAGGGACTGTTCTGTTGGGGGCAGAACCCGGCCGTGGGCGGCCCCAACTCCTTCGCCGAGCGGCAGGCTCTCCACAACCTGGACTGGCTGGTGACGGTGGACCTGTGGGAGACGGAGACCTGTGGATTCTGGCAGGAGCCTGGCCTGAACCCCGCGGACATCCAGACGGAGGTGTTCTCCCTGCCAGCCGCTGCATCCTACGAAAAGGAGGGCAGCATCGTCAACAGCGGGCGCTGGAGTCAGTGGCGCTGGAAGGCAGTGGACCCACCTGGGGAGGCCAAGCCCGACCTGGACATCATCGTCGAGCTGATGCTCAAGGTGATCGAGCTGTATCAGGCTGAGGGGGGCCCAGTCGCTGACGCCGTTACAGAACTGCGGTGGAAGGGGTGGTACGACAGTCCGGCCGGCAAGTACGGTGCCTCAGATCTCACGGACCTTGTCTCGCGGGAGATCAACGGTTTCGCCGAGGTTGACATCCTCAACGAGGACGGCTCGACCCAATATCGCAAGGGCGAGTTGATGGCCACTTTTGGCCACCTGCTGGACGATGGCTCCACCTCGTCGGCCAACTGGCTCTACACCCAGTCCTACAACGAGAAGGACGGCAACCGGCAGAAGTGGCGCGACAACACCGATGACCACCCCGCTGGCATCGGCCTGTACTCCAAGTGGTCCTGGTGCTGGCCGGTCAATCGGCGCATCATCTACAACCGCGCCTCGGTGGACCTGGACGGCCACCCCTGGGATGCGGAGGACTTCGTCATCCGCTGGATGGGGCCAGAGACCAAGTGGGAAGGTGACGTGCCCGATGGCGGCTGGCCGCCGATGAACATGGAAGGCACGCGCTACCCCTTCATCATGAAACCGCAGGGTTTTGCCCGCATCTTTGGGCCGGATCTGGCCGAAGGGCCGTTCCCTGAGCACTATGAGCCGCTGGAGAGCCCCATAGACAACCCACTCTCGGGCGTGCAGAACAACCCGGCCATCACGGTCTGGCGACCGGATGAGATCGGCGATCGCAACAAGTATCCCATCGTGTGCACGACCTACCGGGTGACCGAGCACTGGCAGGCAGGACAGATGACCCGCAACCTGCCCTGGCTGGTGGAACTGATGCCCCAGGCGTTCGTTGAGATGAGCGAGGAACTGGCGGCTGAGAAGCATATCTCCACCGGTGAACTGGTCATCATCAAGTCAGTGCGCGGCAAGGTGCAGGCCGTGGCCATCGTCACCAAGCGCTTCAAGCCCTTCCAGTTGAATGGCAAGACTGTACATCAGATCGGCCTGCCCTGGCACTGGGGCTTCATGGGCCTCTCCACCGGAGACAGTGCCAACACGCTCAGCCCGCACGTCGGCGACGCCAACACCATGATCCCGGAGTACAAGGCCTTTCTGGTGGACATCGAGAAAGCATAGAGGGGAATGAGAGATGGCAAAAGCAATGTTGATTGATACCTATAAATGCATGGCCTGCCGCGGCTGCCAGGTGGCCTGCAAGGCCTGGAACGACCTGCCGGCCGAGACCACTGTGAACCGTGGCACCTACGAGAATCCCCCCGCTCTCTCGGAGAAGACCTGGACACGGGTAGAGTTCAGGGAAGTAGAAGCAGGGGGCGAGGTAGCCTGGCTCTTCCGCAAGCACCAGTGCATGCACTGCACCCAGGCTAGCTGCGTGTCTGTCTGTCCCACCGGAGCGGCGATGCATCACGGCGAGTTCGTGCTGATTGATCAGGCCCAGTGTATCGGCTGTGGCTACTGCGTGCAAGCCTGCCCCTTCGACGCAGTGCACCTCGGTGAGCCAAAGGGCACCGCTCGCAAATGCACCTTCTGTCTCGACCGGGTGACCGACGGCTACGAGCCGGCTTGCGCCAAGGCCTGCCCGCCAGGGGCTATCCAGTTCGGCGACCGGGGGGAGCTGATCGCCACAGGCAAGGGGCGAGTGGGGGAGCTGAGGGCCAACGGCCACCCCAATGCTCGTCTTTACGGCGAGACGGAATTGGGGGGCTTGCATCAACTGTACGTGCTGACCGATAAGGCGGCGGCCTTTGGCTTGCCCGAGGCGCCACGCGTGGCGACGAGGAATGTGCTTGGGCAGTGGCTCAGTGGCTTCGTCACCGCAGGCGTCCTGGCTGCTCTGCCCTTCTGGCTGGTGATCAAGCGGAGACAAGAGATGGCGTCTAGCAGAGGAGGTGAATAGCAATGGGAGAGCTTACCTGGGGAACACCGCTGTTCTTCGATCTGTGGATGGCTGGCATGGCAGGGGGAGCATATTTCGCCGCCTTCTTGATCCACCTTTTTGGTGCTGATGAAGAGAAACGTCTGCTCAAGCTGGCCACATATATAGGCGTGCCCTTGGTTCTACTGGGCGTTCTAGCCATCATCATAGACCTGGGCGAGCCCTTGCGTGCCTTTAACATATATGTTGGCTTGCGCCCCTGGTCATGGCAGGTGGTCTCAGGCGGTGGCGCTGCATCCTTGCGGGCCTGGCCGCCCTCGGTGACTTTTCACCTCACCTCGCCCATGTCGCTGGGAGGTTGGATCCTGGTCATCTTTTCTGTGGCTGGCGTGGCCTTGATCGCCCTGTGGCTCGCTGAAAGCGCCGAATCCCCTGAGCAGCGTGGCGGCTTTCTGGGATGGGTTGCTGATATACTTCGCCCCCTTGTGCCGGCAACAAAGGCCCTGACCTGGATCGGCTTTGTGTTTGCCATTCTGCTGATGGCCTACACTGGTGTAGTCCTCAGCGCCTCCTCGCAAACACTGTGGCAAGCCACCTTCCTCGTGCCTCCCCTCTTCGTAGCTTCAGCTACCTCCACTGGCCTGGCAGCCTTGATGATCGCGCTCCAGTTGACAGGAGCTCGGGAGCGCGCTGCAGTGATGGCTCAACTGAGGAAAGCACTCACTGTGTTGGTCATCGTGCAGTTGGTAGTGCTCGTGGGCTTTCTCCTCTGGCTAAGCGTCGCTGGCGTGGTAGGGCCTCTCATCTCCGGGACGCTAGGCCTTTTCTTCTGGGTAGGGGTGGTCCTATTGGGGCTGCTTATTCCCCTGGGGTTAGAGTTTAGCGCCTTGAGGGGAAGGGCGGTGCTGGCTTCTCCAGCGCTGGTGCTGCTCGGCGGGCTGGTACTGCGCGCAGTGGTGGTGATCGGGGGACAGATGTAGTCACGAAGAGCTCGAAAGGACGCGAAGAACGCAAAAGTCGAGCGAAAGGGCAAGGGCTTGCTCAGGCCCTTGCCCTTTGTTGTGTTATGAGGTATAACGAGAAATCCCCAAGAACCTCAGCGATCCGTGCGGGCTCAGCGGTTTAAAGGCAAAATATCAACACCAAAGGAGTCGACGCGTGCTAGCCACTATGGAGGGAACGGCAAAACAAATCAAACGGTGTGGATATTTCCTCTTCTACTACCTTCGCAGTCTCAGGGGGGAGAAAAAGCCGCTTTTGGGTGGAATAAAGCTCACCCATGACTGTAACCTCTCCTGCATTCATTGTCCCTTCCGGAAGAGAAAGGCCAGTTCTCTGTCTTTCCCACAGGTGCTTTCATCCCTGACAACTCTTTACGACTGGGGGGTGAGGATCATCATTATTGAGGGAGGGGAACCTTTCTTGTGGCGAGACGGAGAGCACGATATCAGAAACGTCGTTGCCGAGGCCAAGAAGCTTTTTTTCAGCGTGGGAGTAACCACTAATGGAACCTTCCCCCTCGAGATTGATTCCGATATTGTCTGGGTAAGCATTGATGGACTCAAGGAAACGCACGATCGGATCCGGGGCAAGAGTTTCGAAAGAATCATGGCCAACATGGAATCCTCTTCTCATCCCAGACTCTACGCTCATATAACCATTAACTCCCTTAACTGGAAAGAGGTACCTGCACTGGTAGAGTTTCTTTCGCCTAAGGTGAAGGGAATAACCGTACAATTTCATTATCCTTATCAGGAAGTAGAAAAAGAACTATTTCTTCCTTCCAGTGAACGCCGGAAGGTTCTGGACGATCTCATCGAGATGAAGAGACAGGGATTGCCCGTAGCCGACTCTTACGCCTGTCTGGAAGCTCTGAAGAATAACCAATGGAGGTGTCGTCCGTGGATGATTGCCAGCGTCGATCCAAACGGTAAACTTACTCACGGCTGCTATGTTAAAGATCGCGGGGAAATTTCCTGCGAAAGATGCGGATTCTCGGCTCACACGGAGCTCTCCCTAGCTTATAGCGGGGTGATCGAATCGATCCTGGTGGGAAGCAGAATATTCTTTCTGAAGTAACCGTATGGTCGGGAGACCAAAAGGGTGGCTGAGAATGCACCTAGTTGCCTGCGGAGAGAGGTGACCATGCGAGAGAAGGATCAGCAAGTTCTGGTGGCCCTGGCTCAAGCCAGGGACGAGCATGAGGAACTGGCTGGATGGCTTGATTTCTATCGAGCTCTGGCTGCCGTGCAGTCGGAGGCCAAGGCTCAAATCGCTACCACTGTAGAGGTGCACGATGAGATAGCCATGCGCCAGCGATTGGAAGGCGGCGTGCCCCAACTGACCTTTGATCCCTGGACTGCCGAGGGCAGGCAACTCACGATAGAGCCAACCACTTTCGCCCATCTGGTCAAGGACATCATGGGCATCTTGATGCACCATAACCCGGACTGGGCCGAGATGTCTGAGGCGATAGAGGAGCCGACGGCTGAGGAGTTGGTGAAACTGGCAAAAGAAGCCTTCGACAGAAAGGCCCAGTCAGCGCAGACTGAGCTTTCGGCTTCAGGTTTGATGACCTTGGCCGTGGAGTTTGCCCTGGTCCCCTATCTGGAGCGGGCGGCCGAGACCCTCATGCCGCGCCTGGACCAGAGCCTTTGGCAACGAGGTTACTGCCCCCTCTGCGGTGCTACTCCCGATTTTGCCCTCTTGGATGAGGAGAGTGGAGCACGCTATCTGATGTGTTCTCGCTGCAACAGCCAGTGGCGCTTTGTGCGGCTGAGGTGTCCCTTCTGTGACACTACTGACCACACCAAGCTACAATACTACCTCAGCGATGACGAAGTCTATCGGCTATACGTGTGTGAGCGCTGCAAGCATTACCTCAAAACTATAGACCTGCGCAAGGTGCGGAAAAAGGTGCTTCTGCCTGTAGAGCGCATAGTTACGGTCGCTATGGATGTGGCAGCCCAGGAAAAGGGATATGTAGTATAGTATGTAGTAGAGAAGGAGCCTGTCTCGATCCATGCCCCAAGAGTACTGATGGCACAGGGTGTTGAGTCTACACACATGTTGATGTCCCTCAGGCGGCGTCCACGGTAGTGGGTTCCGTCCATACAACCAAGGCTCTGGCCTTCTGCGCCGTGAGGGACATGATCTCCATAGGCAGGTCGCAGTACGATTCCCCCCAGTGTGGGTCAGCAGCCATCGGCTCGAGGCCCGGAATACCTGCTGACCCCCGGATGGTCATGGCCCGACCGGCATAGTGCGAGACAGGGGTCTGCCACCCCCGGGCCGAGTGCCGACGATAGTTGTTGTAGTAGGTCAGGTAGCGATCCAAGGCGGCCTGCAGTTCCTCCAGCGTGTCGAAGGACCGCCCACTCAGCAACTCCCGATCCAAGGTCTTGATGAAGGCTTCTGCCTTGCCATTGCCCTGGGGATAGTAAGGAGCACTCTTCAGATGCTCAATGCCGTGCTCAGCCAGCAGTTGCCCGAACTTGGTCAGGCTGTCTTCCACACGGAGACGAATTCACAGCCGTTGTCACTGGCCATCTCCTCTGGCTGGGCACAGCGCAGGAGGGTTTCCTGAGCAACCTGGGCGACCCAGTCGGTGGTGGCCGATGTGCCCGCTACAGCCGCCAGGGCATAGCGAGAGTAGTCATCTATGATAATGCAGATATAGACCTGGGTCCCATTGCTCAAGGTGGTATGCTGGAGATCAATGTGCTACTGAGCATTGGGCCGGTCCTTTTCGTATTCGTACCGCTGGTAGGCAATGCCGTCCGAGTGTCCCTAGCGGGCTGTAGTCCAAATTTTGCAAGCAATTGGCTTCTGTGATAGAACTCATGCCGCCCATCACTCACGAAGGAGGACACCCATGCGAGGACGGAGGCCACGCGGTGTGGAGTTGAAGCCGGATCATATTCCCCAGCTGGAGGCGTTGCTGCGCAGCGGAAAGACGGAGCAACGCACAGCCCGTCGCACGCGCGTCCTGCTGGGGATACACCAAGGTGAAGGGGTGAAGCCGTTGAGCGAAAAGGTAGAGCTAGACCCCTCCACCCTCTGGCGTGTCTGTCGGCGTTACGAGGAACGGGGGATCGAGGCCGTATATGATGCCCCTCGCTCAGGCCGACCGCCTGAGATTTCCCCCCCTGGAGCGGGCAGGATTGAGAATGTGGCCTGCACCCCACCGGCAGAGCACGGATTGGAGTTGACGCATTGGTCGGTGCGTTCTTTGCAAATCGTAGTGACACGATTGCCCATTGTGCCTACCATTCACTACACGACCATTGCCGAGATCCTGCGCACGGCGACGTTGCAGCCCCACTGCTGGCGGTATTGGAAGACCACCTTGTGGGATGCAGCTGCTGTTCGACGGGCAGCCAAGGTGCTATGAGCGGGTCACCTGGCTGCTGGAACGGGGCATTCTGGTCGTCTGTGTGGATGAAAAGCCCAATCTCCAAGTACTGGAGCGGGCGGGGCCGATTCGCCCCATGATCCCGGGCCACATCGAGCAGCAAGAGTTCGAGTACATTCGCCACGGTACGGTCAACCTCCTGGCAGAGATGACAGTGCACGATGGTCACATGTGGGCTGAGTGCCTGGAGGCCAATGATGGAGCTCACTTCCGCCCGGCGCTGCTGCGTTACCTGAACTGCTTTGGAGAATACGTAGGTATCTACCTGGTGATGGACAATGGGTCGAGTCACATCGCTGCGGATACCAGAACCCTCCTGCAGGGGTTGAAAGGGCCGTGGGTGCGGGTATGCTACACCCCATCCCATGCCTCGTGGCTCAATCAGGCCGAGTTGCTGCTGGGTGCCTTCTCCGAGCGATACATCAAGCGGGGCAGTTGGGACAGCCGTCAGGCGATGATCGATCATCTGGAAGCTAGTGGGTTGGAGTGCAATGAGCTTTTCGCTCATCCTTTCGAGTGGTCTTGGACGCGCCTCGACTTCCGCCAGTGGGTGGAAAAGAGGAGGAGCGTAATTCCTTGCAATACTTCGGCTACAGACCACTAGAGATACGCCTCTATGATAGCAGGGGGCGCTTGATTCAATAGACGATAAGCTGAAAGGCCCTTGCCTGGCCTTTAATATCCTGTTCGATGCCGCTCGACTGCTATAGAAGTGCTATCACATAGGGAAAGGCGTCTGGAAGCTCTTGACTTCTCAGATGCCCTTCTTTGTGCCGGGGCCACGGAGGGCTATCGCTCTTGGAGCTTTGCCACTCCTGGCAAAACTTTACCCTCCAGAAACTCCAGCGACGCACCACCGCCGGTGGAGATATGGGTCATCTTCTCCGCCAGGCCCGCTTGCTCGATGGCGGCCACCGAATCGCCGCCACCGATGATGGTTGTGGCCTGGATGTCCGCCAGCGCCTGAGCGATAGCCCGGGTCCCCGCAGCAAAAGGCTCGAACTCGAAGACCCCCATGGGGCCATTCCACACCACGGTCCTGGCCCCTGCCAGCTTGGCCTTGAAGCACTCAACGGTTTGAGGTCCGACGTCCAGGATACGCCAGCCAGTTGGGACCTGGTTGACCTCCACCACCCGCGAGTTGGCCTCGGCGGAGAAGGCATCGGCGATCACCACGTCCACCGGCAGCACCAGCCGGTCGCCCCCTTCTTTCAGGAGCCGCTCCGCAGTGGCCACGCTGCCCTCCTCGACCAGCGAGTCCCCCATCTCGTAGCCTTGGGCCAGCAGGAAGGTGTTGGCCATCCCTCCGCCGATGAGCAGGGCCTCCACCCTGTCCAGCAGGTTCTCGATGACCCCGATCTTGTCTGATATCTTGGCCCCGCCCAGGATGGCCACGAAGGGATGTTCGGGCGATTCCAGCGCTCGGCCCAGGAAGTTGATCTCCTTCTCCATGAGCAGGCCGGCCACCGCGGGCAGGACGTCGGCGATGCCGCTGGTGGAGGCGTGGGCCCGGTGCGCGGCCCCGAAGGCATCGTTGACGTACATATCGGCCAACTCCGCCAGTTGTTGGGCGAAAGTGAGGTCGTTGGCCTCCTCCTCGGGGTGGAAGCGCAGGTTTTCCAGCAGGAGCGCCTCGCCGGGCTGCAGTGCTTTGGCTGCGGCTTCCACCTCCGGCCCGATGCAGTCATCCAGCTTCCTGACCGGCTTGCCCAGCAGTTCGCTGAGCCGGGCTGCTACAGGATCCAGCCGCAGCCCCTCGACTACCTTCCCCTTGGGGCGTCCCAGGTGGCTCATGAGGATCACCGCCGCGCCGTGGTCTAGCAGGTACTGGATGGTGGGCAGTGCCGCGCGGATGCGGGTGTCATCGGTCACCTTTCCCGCTTCCAGTGGCACATTGAAATCCACGCGGACGAGGGCCTTTTTGCCCTGCACGTCAATGTCTCGGATGGTCTTCTTGTTCATGCTTTGTCTCCTCTTAGGTAATAGGGCAACAAGGCAACAGGGTAACGAGGAAGCAGCCCCGTTGACCCATTACTCGTTGACCTGTTGACTCTGTGCGAATCTGCGAATGGGCGAAAAGCGAATTCCGCGCTCGGCCCGAGATGACTTGTAACTGTAACTTGCAACTTGCAACTGGCCTACGGTGCGCCCACCACCTGGACCTTCATGATATTCGTCGTGCCCGGCGCGCTGCCTGCGGAACCGGCGGTGAGCACCACCATATCACCTGCCTTTACCACTCTGAAGCTCTGCGCCGCGCGGATGGCGCGGGCGATGGTTTGATCGGTGTCTTCCGCCCGCTTGGCCCACAGGGGACAGACCCCCCATTGGAGCATGAGTTGGCGCTGCACCCGTGGGTTGGGCGTGACAGCTACGACGGGCACAGCAGGCCGGTGTTTGGCCACCATCCGCGCCGTATAGCCCGAGGAAGTGGGGGTGATGATGGCCGCCGCTCCCAGCTCATGAGCGGTCTGGCAGGCGGCGTGGCTGACCGCGTTGGCGACAGCGCGCTGGCTCTGAAGGCTCCCGTCGGCCGATACAGGCGGCCGAGACGCCGGGAAATAAAGGTGTGGACTCCGCTCCACCTGCTGGGCGATGCGCACCATGGTGCGCACACTAACCGTAGGATACCTGCCCACCGCCGTCTCACCGGAGAGCATGAGGGCATCTGTGCCGTCCAGAATGGCGTTGGCCACGTCGCTGGCCTCGGCGCGGGTGGGGCGAGGATTGTGGATCATGGAGTCCAGCATCTGAGTGGCAGTGATCACCGGTTTGCCCAGGGCCTTACACTTGGCGATGATCATCTTCTGCACCATCGGCACCTCCTCGGGCGAGGTCTCGATGGCCAGGTCACCACGGGCGATCATGATCCCGTCGGCGGTGGCAATGATCTCGTCAATGTGGGCTACCGCCTCCGGCTTCTCGATCTTGGCGATGGCCCCGGCCTTGACGGGTTGGGAGTCGTGCTCGGCGATGAGAGCCTTCAGCTCTTCCACATCCTGCCCACTGCGCACGAAGGAGAGGGCTACCCAATCCACCGCCTGCCCCAGCACGAAGCGCAGGTCATCCCTGTCCTTGGCGGTGATGGTGGGCATGGAGAGGGGAGTACGGGGCAGGTTCATGCCCTTGTTGGATTCCAGCCGTCCCCCCACGATCACCCGGCAGGCAATCTCTGTCCCCTCGCTGCGCAGCACCTCCAGATCCAGCAGCCCATCGTCGAGCAGGATGCGATCGTAGGGCTCCACGTCCCGTGGCAGGTCCTCGTATTGTACCGGGATTTCCCCTTGACATCCGACGATGGGGCGCGTGGTGAGGGTCACTTCCTGGCCCTCTTCGAGGAGCACACCTCCTTCTTGGATGGGGCCCACCCGCAGCTTGGGCCCCTGTAGGTCGCAGAGGATGGCCACCGGCTGGCCCAGTTCGGCGGCCGCGTCGCGGATCCGGGCCATGTTCTCCCTGTGGTATTCCTGATCGCCGTGGGAGAAGTTCAGGCGGGCCACATCCATCCCCGCCAGGATGAGCCCCCGCAATGTGGCCGGGTCGCGGCTGGCTGGCCCGATGGTGCAGACGATTTTGGTGCGAAGCATACCTGAATCCATGGCTATCCCTGATCTGGCACACCGCTTAAGACGGCTTGCAATCCCTCTCGAAACACCTTGAAGCTGTGCGAGCGGTTGCGGGCGGGGTCCATATGCTTCGAGATATTCCACGCCACTGTGATTTTGGGAAGGCCCTCCGGGTGATAACCAAATCTCTGTAAGAGCCTCTCCAAAGCCTCCCAGGTGCCCCCGCGGATGGCGTCAGGGTCCTTGTATCTGTCACGGCGGCCGAGCGTCGAGGGGACACGTGGGTAGGCAGTGTGAAGGGCTGCCACGTCGCCGAAGAACCAGGCCTCCAGTTCCTCGATCGCCAGCCTGTTCAGCACCTGAAAGGGCATGCCGGGGAGGGTGCCTGACTTGGTGGCCAAGCCTGCACTCTGAGCTGCGCCTTCGAGTTGGGCCTTGAGTTCACGGCAATCTTCGTTATCCGCATCCACGAGGATCACAATGCGCCAGTCCTCCGGCAGCCACCGGCTATACCCCCTGAGATGGTCTGGCAACTTGTTCAGCAGGTCGCGCTTGCCTTGAAAGGGATGGATGGCGAAGGTGGCTGCCTCGCTGATGATCTTGGGCAGTAACTCTTGCAAGGCGGCCTCTGCTGAGGGCTCTTCGACCAACAGCTCGAGGTGCATGACGTGGCTCCCCCTCCCCGGCTCACGTCCTTAGGCGTGTAGGCCCGCCAGCGGCCGTCAACGGGTCACCGACATCGAAGTATCCCTCGACCCAAGGTGGCCTAGCAGCGCACCCCTCTCGACGAACTCGTTGATTCCCCGCATGTCGGCCGCGCGGCATGCCTGGGTGTAGCCCGCTTCATCTCGGTACAGCACCCAGGTTTCCTCAGGGCGCAGCCCATTTACGAAGAAGGGTGAGTGAGTGGTCACCATCAACTGGCTGCGTGCAGTGGCGGTCCGACACTCCTCGGCCAGCTCGGGCAGCAGGCGCGGATGGAGGTGGTTCTCAGGCTCCTCGATGCCGATCAGAGGTGGCGGCTCCGGATCGCACAGCACGGTGAGATAGGCCAGCAGCTTCAGCGTGCCGTCGGAGGCGAATCGGGCCAGCACCGGCTGCTCAAAGGGCGCGTCCTTGATCTGTAGCAGTAGCCGTCCGTCGAGCATGATCTCAGACTGCACCTTCTCTAGCCGGGGCACCCGGCGCCGGAGCGTGTCCAGGATCTGCTCCAATCGTTCTTCGTGTTGCTCCATCAGGTACTGCATCACATTGGGCAGGCTATCACCTGTGGCCGATAGATGCTCCTGCGGTCCGGCCTCGGGGACCGAGCGGGTGTGATCGGCGGTGAGGTAGGAGAGGTGCCAGCCGGTGATAAAGCGCCGCAGGGCACTCACGCGCGGGTGTCTGGCGAACTGGCCCAGGATATTGACGGCCAGCATCTCCGATGAATCCAGCTCTTCCTCGATCCGAACATCCTGTTCATCGGGCATCTCGCCGCTGATCACGCGCCCGGCGCCCTCTCTAAAGTCCAGAAAGCGAAACGGTCTGCCATACCTCTGACGCCACCAGTGGAGCCATTCCTCGGCTACGTAGGGCCCCCTGGATCGTTCATCAATGGTGAGGTGGTAAGTGATGAGGGGTGACCGTGGCTGCTCGCGGTACTTGAGTTCGGTCTCGATCGGCCCCTCCGCACCTCGGCTGCGCAACTCCTTGAACCTGCCACGCCGGTCCCAGGCCTGGCGCAACCCCACGGAGAAGCACTCGGAGAGGAAGGCGAAGATGTCGAACACAGTAGACTTGCCGCTTCCGTTAGGGCCGACCAGGACAGTCAGGGGGACGAGCGGGCTGAGTCGTAGATCCTGTAGTGCCCGATAGTTTCTCACCACCAGTGCCTCAAGGCGCGGGATGGTCAGTCTGTCGAGTTGACTCATGCCATCTTTCTCCTCTGATCGTGCTCTTTGCGGTCCAAGTCTCTTCAACTCTACTCTACCGTATGATCCAACTCCATACCCAGTCTCTCGTAAAGCCTTCTTCTCGCCACTTTGTCCTTTTCCAGCTCTTGACACGCGCACTGGGCTACATCGAAGGCCAGCTCTCTCGGAACGACTATGATACCATCGCCATCCGCCACGACGACATCTCCGGGATGAACGAGGACGCCGCCGACCATGACGGGAATATCCTGAGCGTGGAATTGCAGCCTGCCCTGAACCATGCTCTGCGAAATGAATTTCGACCAGAAAGGGATCTGCTGGATGATCAACTCATCCGTATCCCGTACGCCACCATTGGTGACATAACCCCGCACCCCCTTTTCGAAGCCGGCCAGCGAGTTGTTCGATCCCATGAGCCCCGAATCCACCCCGCTCTGGTCAATCACGCAGAGGTCCCCCTCTTGGACCTCGTCCAACCAGGGATAGGGGCATATCTCCTGGTAGTACCACCCCACCCATTCGCTGTACTCCTCGGGCGACATCTGGGGAATTGTCCCCTCGTAGGGCACGTAGCGGATGGTCTTGGCGATGCCCACCGCTCTGGTGCGAAATAAGGGGCGGATATCAGGCGACATGGAGCCCTGGTGGTGCCTCATCATCCAGTCCATGCCGTCGCGGACATCCGCCACTCGAAGGTCCTTGTAGAGGTCAAGCAGCCTCTGTCTCTTGTCTTTCGAGTTGTCCATCCTCATGTCAAGTGACGAACACGAAGGTTAAATCATTGACATTAGTATTCGTCGGGCCGGTCAAAAGCAGATCCCCCAGGGCCTCGAAGAAATGATAGGCGTCGTTATCCGCCAGGTGTTTCTGTGCCGAAAGGCCCAGTGCTTCGGCGCGGGCCACGGTCGTACCATCGGCCAGGGCACCGGCCGCGTCGGTGGGGCCATCGGTGCCATCGGTGGCCAGGCCGATGACCATTGCATCTTTCAGACCAGCGATGGGGATGGCCGCTGCAAGCGCCAGTTCCTGATTGCGCCCCCCCTTCCCCTTGCCCCGCAGCGTGACCGTCGTCTCGCCTCCGGCGACGACACAGGCTGCAGGGGGGATAGGCTGCCCACTGTGGCGAATCTCCCGGGCAATGGCTCCAAAGACCATGGCTACCTCCCGCGCCTCGCCCTCGACGAAGGTAGACAACAGCAGGGTGTTGAATCCCTGCCTCCTTGCCTCCTCGATGGCCGCCTGGGCTGCGATCTCGTTGGAGGCGATGATCTGGGTGTGCACCCTCTCCAAGGTCCGGTCGCCGGCCTTCGGCGTTTCCGCTATCTTCCCCTCTTTCCCCCGCTTCAGCCGGTCCACAATCGAGGCTGGAAGCTGCCCTTCGAGTCCATACTTCTGTACAATCCCCCAGGCGTCGGAGAAGGTGGAGGTATCAGCCACCGTAGGGCCGGAGGCGATCACATCCAAGGGGTTCCCTACCACGTCGGAGAGGAGCAGGGCGATGAGGTCAGCAGGATAGGCCAGCCGCGCCATCTGTCCGCCCTTAATGCGCGAGCAGTGCTTGCGGATGGCGTTGATCTCATTGATGGTCGCGCCACAACCCAACATCACCTGGGTGAAGGCCTCCATGTCTGGCAGTGTAATGCCCTCCGCCGGAGCCACCATCAGCGCTGAGCCCCCGCCGGAGACGAGACAGATTACTAAGTCACCCTTGGTAGCCCACTTGAGGAACTGAATGATGGCTTCAGTCCCTCTCATCCCCTCCTCG
>Ga0172365_10000220_pt1 | contig 36527 bp, 27 predicted proteins | sample LakKivSesite48cm_FD_114535 | JGI IMG/M metagenome (GOLD analysis project Ga0172365, IMG submission 114535) | Sediment microbial communities from Lake Kivu, Rwanda - Sediment site 48cm | ecosystem: Environmental > Aquatic > Freshwater > Lake > Sediment | place: Rwanda: Western Province, Lake...
AATTTCTTCGGATAAAATCCATCGGATGGTTTCATAAGATTAATCTGTATTATTAACAGTATCCACCTGTATTTTTATTTTAAACTGCTGCACATTTAATTGATATATAGCTTACCTATATAATGAAATACCTGAACTATTCATTCCTGTTTATAATTCTTCTCTTATCTTCTAATGCTCATGCCCAGAAGAGTGGTAACTTCAGGAAGTATTATACCCAAGGTGAATATTTTTATTCTCTGGAACAGTATGACGAGGCACTCCGCTACTTTACGATGCTTCTGGAAATAGATCCAGATAACTATCATATCCTGTACCTTACCGGTGAGTGCTACCTGAACCTTCCTGGCAGAAAAAGCAATGCCATCCCATATCTTGAAAAGGCTATAGAAGGCATGACAGATAATTACAGGGATGGGAGTTACAGGGAGAGCAAAGCACCTAACGAAACACTCTACTCCCTGGCAAGGGCATATCACATAAACAGCCAGTACAGTAAAGCTCACGATTTTTACGTCCAGTACCGTCAGTTAATGACCGACCGCAGCTATGCCGATTATGAGTATGTGAACAAGCAGATTGAAGCCTGTCTTGCTGCCAGCCAAATGATGGCAGAAGCCGGGAACGTCGAATTTGTACCGGTGGGGGCGGATTATTCACTTGCCTCAACAGGATATAACCCGGTGGTCAGTTCCAATGATTCAATCATGCTGTTTATGAATGATGAGGAGGCCAGGCGTACAATTTATCTTATAACCCGTATCTCAGGAAGATGGTCTGAACCTATAGCCATAAACAGCCAGTTAGGGGCAATTGATGACTGCCTTATTACTGGTATTTCCAGCGATGGGAAAGAACTATATATGACGCGAACCGATAATATTGACTCAGATATATACGTAAGTCATTACATTAATGGCGGGTGGACAAAAATAATTTCATTGAAGAGTCCTGTAAATACAGCCTACTTCGAATCACATGCCAGCCTTTCAGGTGACGGAAAGACGTTGTACTTTACAAGTAACCGAAGGGGGGGCTACGGGGCGCTGGAAATCTACAGGGTTGAACGGGTGAAACAAGATGAATGGGGAAAACTGGAGAACCTTGGAGAGACCATCAATACAGCCTATAATGAAGAATCCCCTTTCGTAACTGCAGATGGAAAGAGACTCTACTTTAGCTCACAGGGCCACGAGACTATGGGAGGTTATGACGTGTTCTACTGCAACCTGCAGCCGGATGGCAGCTGGTCTTACCCGAAAAACCTGGGATATCCCCTTAACTCGGGAGACGATGAAGTATTTTATGTACCGGTTAATAACGGAAAGGATGGTATAATGGCTTCTGCAAGGGGGAAGGAAACGCAAGGTATCTACAGAGTCAGGTATTTGAGCGAGGAGGAAGTTGCTGAGCGAAATGCAGCCGTGACCAGCCCAGTCAACCAGACAACTCCCAAAAAGACTGTGCAAGAAACATCAACTTACAGAAATCTGATAACGGTAAAGAACATCATGTTCGATTATAAATCATTCGTCCTGAATGAACAGGGAATAGCGGAAGCAGATAATATCTTCAGGATCATGCGTGATTTTCCCGACATAACCCTTGAAGTGACAGGGCATACCGATTCAAAGGGTAGTGAAGAATATAATATGGATTTATCGCGGAACAGAGCCCGGGCTGTCACCTCCTACCTTGAAAATAAAGGCATTACCACAAGCAGACTGATCGCCAGAGGAGTGGGTGAATCTGACTGCATTGCCATAAATGAGAATCCGGATGGCTCAGACAATCCTGAAGGCAGACAGCTAAACAGGCATGCCCGCATCAGATTCCTGAACTTTGAGAACCTGAACATCACTGTTGAGGAAATCAACGTGCCCGAACACCTGCGACCCTTGCGTGACCTGGAATATTCAGTATTGCTGGCAGAAAAGGATACTAGGGATACCGGGTTCCCTCCTGAGATTCTTCAAACAAAAGTCCGTGAAATCGAAACCGGGCATAAGTATCTTTATCTTGCAGGAATATTTCCCCAAAGATCAGACGCAGTTGTGTTTTTGAACCAGATTGTGGATGAGGGTTATCCCGGGGCCTCTGTCATTGAAAAACGGGAACTGGACAGAAGGATAAGTCTATTAAGTGGCGCTATATCCTCTTCTGCAGTGCCTAAGCATTATACCATCCAGATCATGGCCCTAAAGAATGGCAGGGATGCTTCCTGGTTCAGCAATCTCCCCGGCGTTAAACGGGTTGATGGGTCTGACGGGCTTTATAGGTATATATACGGGGATTTCGAAAGCATCAGTGCTGCCCTGGAAAAGTTACCGGAGATAAAAGCACTGGGATACAGGGATGCCTTTATCATGAACATGAAGAATTACCAGTAAGTTCATCGGATGAGTTCATCGGATGAATTCATCCGATGAACTAAATTAATGAGGCGATGAGGGATATGTCAAATTTTACCGGTTTATTCACAGAATCTGGTTTTAATTGTTATGGTTTAAGCCAGGAGCGGACTCCCAAATGCTATAAAACGATTATATGTATACTGGCGATTTCAGTCTGAAATTATTGTTACAGAAAATATTTTGATGTTTCTTACTTTAAAATCAGGTATTGGAACGTCATTGGGAGCCGGTTTGTAAATCATGGTCGAGTCATACTGCAACACGCCATCGAATTCTATCTTCAAATTATCTTTCTGATATTCAACTTTTAAGTTATTATCGTAATAAAAAATGTTATCACTGCCCGGCAACTCAATTAAATATTGAAAACAGCCTATTGAGCATGCAAAACTCTTAATCAAAGCTTTTTGATTAATCAGAGTCCTTTTATTAAAGTTCACAGTTTCATTTGAATCAATGGCAAATGTATTAATGTAAGCCCTTAAATACCCAATATACTCTTTTACTTCATCAGGTTCATTTTCATTTTCAAATATGACTTTGTGAACCGTATCATTCACTTTTATTTCTATCCACACCGCGCCTCCATCAGTACAATCAGGACATCCAATAGCCGTACCAAGTCGTAAAAAACTGTCGTAGTCAATCTTTTCTGCAAGCATCCTCCAGTAATAATTATTGATGGCCTCCGTATAACTGACCTCAGGAAGGATGCCATTCAAATCCCAGCCGTTTTTATAAAATTCGATTTTTGAATCCGTCACTTTGATAGTTTTAACGCAGTACCCGAGACACTCACCAAAAGATGTCCCATATTTGATATATTCGGGATCGGCAGGATCATTTTTACCGGCCTCCTCTTCACAATTCGATAATGAGGCGATCAAAACCAACACAGCGATATTTCTTAACACGATCCTGATCATCTTTAAAGAATATATTCCTGATTATAAAAATAAGATGAATGTTTAATGATTAAGGTTGCTTTTTAACCACCTGCCTCAATTGATGGCGGTATAGTTAGTCCCAAGTTCCGGTATTAATTATATTTCACGTCAGAGACCAGGTATTATTTTTAGAATCCCTGATAAATTGGTTACCTCATAATCCGGCTTAACCATATCTATCCCTTCTCCGTTTCTATTTATCCAGATTGTTTTCAACCCATAAACAAGGCCGCCTTTAATATCCGTATCCAGGCTATCTCCAACCATAATTGAACCTGTCGCAGTTGACTTTAGTCCTTTTATTGCAATATCAAATAATCTGCCATCCGGCTTGGCAAAGCCATGTTCACCTGAAACAGCGATATAATCAAAATAATGCTGCAAGTTCCCGCCATTTATTTTTTTCCATTGCAAATCAGGAGCACCATTTGTTATCAATCCCAGTTTATACCTGCCTTTCAGCTTATCCAATGTACCTGTCGTCTCAGGGAAAAGTATATGTTTGGCACCCCGTATTCTTTTAAACTCTTCGCCAAGGCTTCTGGCAAGTTTTTCATTCCTGATATTAATTTTATTAAGAGCTTGATTCCATGTATCAAACCTGTATATGGAAGATAATTCCTGTAATTTCACCAATTGTTCATTGTCCCCGGTAAAATCTGCCCATAATCCTTCCCGGGAACTAATCCCGACTTTCAGACAATAATCAATCGTTGGCAATTTATACCATTATTCTTTTGCTTGCTTCCGGATCGTTTTTACAAACTCATCAACATTGATTTGTGAATCGATCTGCCGGATTGTTTCGGCGAATGATTCTTCGGCAGATTTCAACTCCACAATCAGTGTATCATCAAGGTCGAATAATATGGTATCAATATTTTGAGGCATAAGGACAGTCCCGGGATTCTAAATTGCCTGACGCTTGTTGGCATCAGCTTTATCTAAAATTCAATTTTGAAGCCAATTCCGGTTATTATGGTGTTCATTCTTTGCTTAGATTCAATATTTTCAGAGTATTGAAAATCAATTAAATCACTTTTTATTTTTTGATATTTGATCTTCGCATAAGAACTTAAATAAGAACATCTTATAGTCAGGTAAAATCTTTTTATTATCTGGTAACCTACATGAAGCTGAGGATTAATACTTAATCCAACACCAGTGCCGTCTTTATAATTAAAAGTCAAAATATTATTGCCACCAATTTCCTTAAAATGTACAGTTGGTTCTGCAAGGAGATATAAAGTCGGACCAGATAAAATTAACAAGTCCATGCATAGCCTGTTAACTGACTTACCATATTTCAAGCCTATAAACGCATTACCATATGAAAAGAACATGTCCCCACCAAAATATGGCATTGCAGAGTATCCAACAATTTGAGACTGAATTAATTTTACCAGTTCATCGAAATCAAAGTCAAACACCCTGTATTCCATGTAAAAAGTGCATGATAAATCTCTGGTAAATTTTCTTGAATAATATATCCCCTGGCCCACATTCCATAAGCTTTTTTCATCCATTTTAAACAATTCAGAATTTTTTTTATCACTTGTGGATATCAAAAGTGGTATTCCAAAACCTCCGTGAAAAAATAATGAATTGCGTATTGTGTCAGTCTCTTGTCCTGTACTGTCAAGACAAAGCAGACAGATTGCTATTGTTCCTAATAGCTTATTCATTTAAAAAAAACTGTGTCTGTTACAGAAGCTAATACTCTGTTATTATTCAAACCCATTTCGATCGTAAAACAATAGACACTATCAAATTTGGGTTCATATAGTAAAAACAAATCAAAGCCTGAAAGATATTGTTGATAATCATTTTGATTTAAATCCAAAATGATCTGATCAATACTTTTTGGCATATCATCATAATAATTATGATGAAAGGGTATTATACCTTTAAAAAGGCCTGACAAATCGGTGCCTCTATGATGACTCTCATTAAAATCTGTGTTTGCCAGTACTTTAATGTATTCAATGGTATCAACATAAACGTAATCATCATAACATATGGCTCTTGCTGAAGATATTATTTCCGGATTGAAGTTATTAGCAATCTGCTCCTCCTGAAACTCAACTCTTATACCATATGCTTTTTTACTAATGTACTTTGAACTGGTTTCTACTAGTTCCCGTCCTGAATTATCAAGGTTTTTCAGGTTTAAATCAGTCCATCTGAATTTAAGAGCTTTATCCGGACAGCAACTGTGGACTATATCTATCAGAAGTGTTATATAAATGATTAAAATAATCTTAGCAATTCTTTTCATTCGCGTATTTATTAGAATTAATCACTAAACTTAGTGGCATGAATAGTCCCTGGTCCCCGGGATTATTTGCGCAGCATGTTATGTGCGGTTAATTTTAATGATGCATATATCAAACTTTTCCATAAATCTCTGGATGAAGCGTGTGGAGTCAGATTTATTAATTACAAGTTAATCATTCCTCGTTATAAATACAACTTGTCAAATACTAAAAATATTCTGATTTTACCTGGTAGGTAAATTCGTATAAATCCGGGCTGTTTAGGGAAAATGAAGTTCATCTCATCAAAACACTGGAAAGCATCGCTATTCTTTGTTCTGAAAAAGCAAATGGTTTGGACCCACCAAAATAACTTTTAGATGGTATCACAATTTGTGATACTATATGATATTATGATATAACTTATTCATTACCAGATAATAATATAAAAAGACCTTTGTACACGCGCTGCTGCCAATTTGATTATATATCCATCTTCCCCCTATTTATATGCTGCAGGATTTGTAGTATCCGGTTTAATAAATAACAACAGAATTAGTGGAGAGAATTCAACCAAATACAGGGTGAAGAAATGTTCTGACTTTACCCTGAAGCTACGGGAGTATTAACCGGAAGTTGTTACAGGGAAAACCAGTAGCTTAATTTTACCAGGAATATGTTATCCGGAAATACTTTCCCAAGCTGTTTGTATGAATCTCCGAGGGAGGTATCAGAAAATGTATCGCTGCCTGTCCGTTCGCCCGACCATACCAGGTAAATAAATGAGCCGAGCCTGTATTCCCATTTTGCTACCAGGTTGGAACGGAACTGGAAAAAATTGAAGTCCGGATCCGGAATGGAATAATCAATAAACAAATCATTATTCTCATCAAAACCATATATGTCACCTGATTTAACAGGGTCAGGCAGAATGACAAAGCGCTGGTTGAAATCTTTCGATTCAGGATCTGTAATACGCTTATATTCCGAGTATGTGCCCCGGGCAACAAAAGGGCTTCCGTAATACTGAACAGAGAACTCAGGAGTCAGGTTCAGATCAATCCTGAATGTAAATCCCTGCGTTTTCTGGTCAATGGTCGCAAGGATATACCTTTTTTCAGACAGGTAATTATTTTCAGAGACATATTGAAGCAGGTTGTGATTTTCAGAATAGTTTGCTGTAATGGCTATTTTCAGCCTGTTTACCGGTCGTATCGTTATACCCGGCATCACCTCCCATGTTGTTGAACACTTATCCAGGAACTTTTCAAAGCTTCCTTCGAGTGTTGCAGATATTTTTTTGGATGGATCAGTTTGAATGAACCCGAACGACATAATATTACCCGGCATGATCATATCCGGACCTCCACGCAGGATCCTTGTATCCGTCGCCTGTGAATGGAAGATCAGGTTTGCGGAGAGACTCCACTGGTTTAAAAATGCCGAGGAGAGGGCAAGATGTCCGCCGGATCCCAGGTATGTTCCGCCAAAATTCCAGGAGTTGAACTGCTCGAGTGTTATTTCGTATGACCTGAATATTGAAACCGGCTGATTCACGAAGTACGACACAACGTTTCCGTTTTCAATTTCATCTGCCTGTGTCATATAGCCAAGATCATTAAGCTCAATTCCCGGCGAAAGCCAGCGGACACCTGTAGAATAACGCCATAAGCCTTTAGATTTTTTCCCTATCCTGAATTTACCCCCAAAACCGCTCAGGCTTGTTCTGGTAGTGTCATAATCGAGGTAATCTGCCCCTGGCCGCTGGTAATAACGTGCTGATGATTCCTGGAGCCCCCTGATCGCTGTCTCACTACCATTAACAAAACTGCCCATGAGCTTCCCGTCAATATAGAATTCCTTATCCTTCCAGTGGTGCAGGATATCAAAACCTCCTGAATATGCATTGTTACTGAGAAATTCCAGGGAACTTTCATCCATCACCCGGTTTACAGATGTGAGCATTCCTCCGACAATAGTATTACCAGCCTTATATCCCTTCTGTATCCTCGCTACTGTATAACTTGTCAGGGGCTCAACCTTTATTTTACTCCTGTTTCCCAGGCTATCGCTCACCCTGGCAAATTCATTTGCTGTAATACTCTGTATAACTCCCACAGACAAACTTTTAGATGTTGTCCCGCTGAATTTAAGGGCACTCAGGATAGTGGTTTTATCAGGCGTCTGTCTGAAAAAATTTTCATCCTGTGACAGAACAAGCGAGGGAGCATGACCTATGCGCCTTGAATAGAACAATGTGTTGCCATCCGATTCATAATTGAAAATGGTCAGTCCTTCGAGAAAAAAAGGACGTTTCTCTTCATAAAAAGTCTCAAAGGCTGTAAGATTCATCACTGATGGATCAGACTCAACCTGCCCAAAATCCGGGTTTACAGTCAGGTCAACAGTAAAGTTACTTGACACGCCTATTTTTGCATCAAGTCCTGCGTTTCCACTCAGTGATCTGCCGTTTTCAGTAAACGGATTGTTTCGTTCCTCTTCAAAGGTCTTCATCTCACCCAGGGCAAAGGGCATGATCTCCAGACGGCGGGATTTTTTAAGGCCCTGTATACCCCTCAGCTCACCAAAATTATAAAGCATCCCGGGGCTGGTCTTGCTTTGCTTCTCCCAGTTACTCTCCTCCTGCAATCGTGAGAGATACCTCCATGTATGCATTCCCCATACCTGCTCATTCTGGTTGCTGTAACGAAGCTGACTTAAGGGTACCTCCAACTCGGCGACCCATGCGGAATCCTCTAGGCCAGTCCTGACTTTCCAGACCGGATTCCAATTCACGTCCCATCTGTCGGGATTGAAAAGTATCAGATCGATCTTCTGTCCCCATGCTGTCACAGTAAATTCGAAACCTGTCCTGTAATCACGGTAGCTGTCGAAATTTACCCCTACCATATCACCTGAGAATTCATCCCTTATACCGGCATATCTCTGAATCTTATCCGGCTCATTGTCGTATGCCCGGAAGGCAACATAGAGGTTTTTATCATCATAAAGGATCTTTATTTGGGTTGGATATGTCGGTTCAGCACCTTCTTTAGGTATCCATTGGTGCCAGTTCCCTGCCCATGTGCCGGTTTCCCAGCAATCATCATCAAGCTTCCCGTCAATCACAGGCTTTGCAGTTATAAGCCTGGTTGTGTAATAGACAGGCTGATTAGCGGTATAGGGCACTGATGCCGAGTCAGGTATAACCGATACCTGCTGGCCTGAAACTAAATTGGCAGGCAGAGATGCTGCAGATATGGCAATGGAAATACTTATAAATCTGAACTGAAAAAAAATTTTCATTTCCTGCAAAAGGTACTGTTTATGAATATAAGTACCCAAAAATATAAAGTTACCTGATAATTATTCCCCTTAATACATACAACTTTGGCCAAACAAATTTCGCGACTGCATCCTGCACTTATATTTAAATCCCGGCTAAGGAAGGAAAATATATCCTTTCCGATCATTTCTTCGGAAGAATTTCTTCGGAAGAATTTCTTCGGAAGGATTTCATCAGATGAGTTTTATGCCCTGAAGGAATGCAGGTATCGACTTTTTGAAATAAAAATGCTATATTAAACAAAAACTAAAAGATATCAGGTAATTCAGTAATTCTAAAACATTACGACATGAAACCATCCGGAATAACTAATCCAAGTCTATATATTTTAATAATTCTTATGTTTCTGGCAATCAGCACCTGTGAAAAGGACGACAACGACCTGCCATTCTCATTTGAATACAATACACTTGACATAAATGGGAACAAGAAAAGTACATTTAAGGAGGGAGAAAATATTGTATTCAGCTTTAAAATTACCAAAAACAGTAATGAGAAATATTGGTTTTATCCTTATGAAATAGGATTTAGTGAAATATTCAAAATTTATAAAAAAACAGATACATCATTAGAATACTATCTAAGACCGGCAAAATATATATACTGTGCATTCGGACCAGCAGGTATCCCTTTTGAATTAAAAGTTCCTTTATATAATGCTGAAACTATAGGCTATACAGTTTGCGAACCAAGTGATTCGCTATTCATTCCTGAAGGCACATATGAATCTTCTTTCTCTCACAGCTTCACCTTTTTTAACAGCCACCAATATATTACAGATACATTAAGATTTAAAATGTATTTTAAAATCATCAAATAGTCAAAAAAATGAAAAGGACAATAATAATTATTATCTTAATGTCGATTTTATATGCTTATACCCAGATATTTACCAGGTATACTAATATTGATGAAATTAAAGCACGAAAATATTATAACCTAACTTCAAAAGCTACAATCATTAGTTTACCACCTGTAGATGTAGGAAGTTTATTATTAGAGGATTCCATAAACCGGTCACAAATTAAACCATTCAGATTTGGCTATCCAATTCCAGTTAAAATAGGGTTTGACAATTCTGGTGATTTTTAATCAATTGGTATGGACCCCAGGGCAGCGCCTCCGCTGAGCAGCTCCTTGCTTCGCCGAAGCGGCTACGCGAAGGCACAGTCAGCGCTCGCGGAAGCCCTGGACCCGAATTCCGGAGCAGCGCCTCCGCTGAGTAGCTTTAGCGCTCGCGGAAGCTCCGGGGAATTAAACCATACCTTCCCGTCCGCCGTCCGAGTGTCGCCGAAGCTTTAGCGGAGGCACAAGCGGAACGCGAAGGTGGAATTAAAGTCAGAATCATGTGAGAAAGACGTCATGTGTTATTCGTTATGGGAAGATGAAGCACAGGGTGTAATTTATATACTTACTGGGCCTGGAGGTAATCATATGGGTACTGCCAGTTTAATCAACTGTTCATGCCAAAATTTTATTCCGTATATTTTGTCTGCACGTCATGTTTCCGACTATAACGAAGACGGTATATTACAAGCTGGTGATATAGAGGACGCTGAAAATGCATCGTTCATGTTTAAGCATTACAGGCCACAGTGTGGTTCAGGTCAATCATCAACTATTACCTATAACCACAGTATTTTCCGTGCCAGTTGGTGGAAGACAGATTTCATTTTGCTTGAAATGGAAGACAGGCCAAGTGCTTCATCTGATATTAAATATCTTGGTATGACAGGCATTGGGGCGGGTATGTACCCAGTAATTCGACGACAATTTCCCATCCCTACTTAGATTACGCGAAAATAGCTTTTGATTTTAATCCGCCGACAACAGGATATTTTAGAACTTTCCCTCCCTGGATTACTAACTTTACAATTGGTGCAGTTGAGCATGGATCTTCGGGGGCACCTCTTTTCGATCAGCTTGGGAGAGTTTTGGGCAACTTCACGGTGCATATTATGGTCATGATTATGAACCTTGTGATACAGCATTTAGAGCTATTTACCCTATGTTAAACATTTCCTGGGATTATGGTTCTTCAGATTCAACAAGACTTATTCGATGGTTGGGAGGTGTTACAAATGACCAATACACAAATACTTTGAGTATCCCATATGTTTCAGGGGACTATTATGTTTGCTGGAATAATCCAAAACAATATTTTCTTAACAATCTTCCTTCAGGGGCAACAATAACCTGGTCATTGAGTAGCAACCTGAAAAACTAATTTCACAATCAAATTATATTGTCATATTGCCCTATTCTTCTGGTTCTCAAGGAGCAGGTTTTGTAAAAGCCAGGATCAGATCAGGAAGCTCCTGTGCTTACAGAGATTTCCAGAAGGATGTATCGGTTGGGAAACCCAATTCAGGAGGAGAATATCTTATTGGAGGTTATATGTCTTACCCTTCTCCATTCCCCTGTATTTATACCTACGAAATTAACTATGGTTTACAACTCTCTGGCGTGAATGAAGGCACCCGGGGAACAAACGGTTATATCTGGGGCGGATCCTATGCATCTTTGAAAGAATTACCTGGTTTGCGGCTAAATTTGTTCCGAATTATCCAGGTTCACCATATTATGGTTCTGGATATGTCCAGGTTACAGGTTCAAACGAATGAGGAACCTCTATTCCCGTTGCTTCAGGATACGGTCCATGTGGAGGAGGATTCATGGCAGTACCCAATCCTGCAAATGATTATGTCAATATCATTATTGATCCGGAAAAGTTTGATCCGGACAGGCTCTCAAAAGGATTGGAATGTACTCTTGATGTCTTTAGCGAGGCCGGCCCGATAAAATATACCTTCAACATCAATGAATTTCCATACAGAATTGAAACCGGGAGCTGGCCGGCCGGTGTATATATTTTTAATATTCAGTTCGAGGGAGAAAATTATGCCCTGCCGGTCTCGATTAATCATTAAATATTCATCCGGGTTTTTTCCTGATAAGCATCAGCCCCAGGAAAGTAATCAACCCGTTGATGATCAGCAGCTCAAACCCGAAGGAATAACCATTGAACAGCTCGGCAGAAAAGTGGCTCAGAGGCAGGCAAAGAAGCGGTGACAGGACGGCTACCAGAGGCACCAGCCTATCGCGTAATCGGTATTTTGTAAAAAGACCAAAGCTGTACAGGCCCAGCAGCGGGCCATAGGTATATCCTGCCACTGTAAATATAGCGCTTATCACGCTCTGGTCGTTGATAGCCCTGAAGATCATGATCACCACCAGCAGCGCAACAGACATCCCTATATGCACCCTTTTGCGCACCCGCCGGAGCCTGTCTTCTTCCAGGCGCGCCGCCCCTAATATGTCTACAGTGAAAGAAGTGGTCAGTGCCGTGAGCGAACCGTCGGCTGTTGAATAGGCAGCAGCTATCAGCCCGATGATGAACAGGAACGACACCATTTTTCCCAGGTAGCCGCCGGTAGCGATCATCGGGTACAGGTCATCAGTCATCGCCGGCAAAGGGATGCCTGTCCTGCCGGCAAAAACATACAGAAGCACTCCCAGTGTCATGAACAGCAGGTTCACCGGAACAAGGAAAATACTGAACCAGTACATATTCCTTTGTGAATCCCGGAGGTTTCTGCAGGAAAGGTTTTTCTGCATCATATCCTGGTCAAGCCCTGTCATGACGATGGCAATAAATGCCCCGCTGAGAAACTGCTTCGCGAAAAAGTTCTTGTCCCTCCAGTCATCAAAGAAAAATACCCGTGAATAGTCACTGTCCCTTACCGTTTTAAACAATCCTGCCGCATCCAGTCCAAGTGCCCTTGCAATCAGCACAACCGTTGCCACCATGGCTGCCAGCATAAATACAGTCTGCAGGGTGTCGGTCCAGATCACTGTCTTTATCCCGCCCCTGTTGGTATAGAGCCATATAAGCAGGATAGCAAAGACCACAGTGAGCAAAAAAGGTACTCCCAGAGGCTTGAACACACCTATATACAGTACATTGGCTACCAGGTAAAACCTGAATGATGTCCCAATGATCCTTGACAGGAGGAAAAAAGATGCACCTGTCTTATAGGACCAGAAGCCGAAACGCTTATCCAGGTAGGTATATATGGATGTCAGCTGTAGCCCATAGTAGACCGGCATCAGCACGTTGGCAATGATAAAATAGCCCAGCAGGTATCCCAGCACCATCTGCATATAAGAAAGCTGGCTGTCCCCCACCCACCCCGGCACGGAGATAAAGGTGACCCCTGACAGGGATGCTCCTATCATGGCAAAGGAGACCACGTACCAGGGAGACCTCCTGTTACCAATGAAGAAACCTGCATTGTCGGCTTTCCGCCCGGTAAAATAAGCAACAGTAAGAAGCACAAGAAAATAAACCAGGATGATGGTCAGTATACCGAGGGGGGACATAAAGGTATTTTTTGATATCGGTGGTGCAAGAATAATAAAAACAAAACAATAAAAAAATTGCGAATAGGTTTAATAGATATTATTTTTGAAAGCCGCGAAGCGTTAAGGATCAATTTATTCCTTAAGGATTGAGGCTTGCAGGAGGTAACAGAATCATGAATATACACAGTTATCCATCCGTCCTGCTGGAGAAAGCTGTCAGGGAGTTTGCCAGGCTGCCGGGTATAGGACAGAAGACAGCCCTGCGACTGGTGCTGCATCTGCTTAAGATGGACAATGAGTCAGTGGTTGCCTTCGGTAATGCCCTGATCCAGCTTAAGAACAACGTGAAGTATTGCAGTATATGCAGGAACATCTCTGATACGGATGTCTGCAATATATGCTCCAGCCCTAAAAGGGATACAACCACTGTGTGCGTGGTGGAGAACATAAGGGATGTCATGTCGGTCGAGAATACCGGTCAGTACAACGGACTCTATCATGTGCTGGGTGGCATCATCTCTCCCATGGACGGTATAGGCCCTTCAGACCTGTTCATCGATGATCTGATAAACCGTGTAGCCTCAGGAGAGGTAAAAGAGGTTATCCTGGCGTTGAGTACCACCATGGAAGGTGATACCACTAATTTCTATATTTACAGGCGGTTGCAGGAGTATCCGGTGACCATCACCACCCTTGCCAGGGGTGTTGCAATCGGAGATGAGCTCGAATATGCAGACGAGATAACGCTGGGAAGGTCAATCGTTAACCGTACCCCATTTGAAGATTCGCTGAGTAAGAAATAAAATAAACGTATAGTGCTGTCAAGAAATACAGATCAGGTAAACAGGCTTAAGCATATCTACCCCGCGGCTGCGGGCAGATATGCTTAAACGGTCAACATTTAACAACGATTTAAAAGATCATTAAAAAATGCACCTTAAGAACGGAATTTATTATATCGACGGGATACCCGTCGTGAAGCTGGCAGAAAAATACGGATCACCCTTGTATATCTATGAGACGGCAAAAATGCGGTCTCAATATGAGAAGCTGGCCGGGGCATTCGCTACCACCAGGGCACGGATATACTATGCATGCAAGGCACTGACCAACCTGAATGTGCTGAAGTTCTTCTGCAGCCTTGGTGCAGGGCTTGACACCGTTTCCATACAGGAGGTGGAGCTGGGTCTTATGGCAGGCTTCGATCCTGCCGATATCCTGTTCACACCTAACTGTGTGTCGATGGACGAGATCAGGCAGGCTGTCGAGAAAGGAATAAAGATCAATATAGACAACATTTCCATCCTTGAACAATTCGGGCATGAATACGGGAATACTATCCCGGTAAGTATACGCCTCAATCCACACATCATGGTGGGAGGCAACCATAAGATCGCCACCGGTCATATTGATTCGAAATTCGGCATCTCGATCCATATGATCCCCCTCATCGAACGTATTGTTGAAACGAACCGGATGGTTGTGGATGGTATCCATATGCATACCGGCTCAGACATCCTGGACACCGATGTATTCATAAGAGGTGTGGATATCCTACTCGAGTCGGCGAGCAGGTTCAAACAGTTGAAATTCATTGATATAGGAAGCGGATTCAAGGTGGCCTACCAGCCGGATGACATTTTTACGGATATCGAACCGGTCGGTCAGAAACTGTCGGAAAGGTTCAACCGTTTCTGTAAGGAATACGGACGGCCGCTGACACTCATTTTTGAACCCGGGAAATTCCTTGTCAGCGAGGCGGGTTATTTCGTAGCCCGCACCAATGTCATCAAGCAGACCACATCGACGGTTTTTGCCGGGCTCGACACAGGGTTGAACCATTTCATCAGGCCGATGTTCTATGATGCCTATCATCAGATCATCAATGTTTCCAAACCTGCCGGTAAAATGCGGATCTATACGGTTGTCGGATATATATGCGAGACAGATACCTTTGGCTGGAACAGGAAGATAACAGAGATCGCCGAAGGGGACTACCTGGTTTTCCTGAACGCCGGGGCATACTGTTTTGCCATGTCATCGAATTATAACTCGCGCTTGCGGCCGGCCGAGGTGCTGATACATAATAAGAAGGATTACCTGATCAGGAAGAGGGAAGGGTTTGAGGACCTGATAAAGAACCAGGTCGTGCACAACATTTTTTAAGGAAAGTGAGTAATGAATAGTGAGTAGTGAGTAGGAGGAAGGAGGGTGAGGTTCCTGGTTCCAAGTTCCTGGTTCCAAGTTCCTGGTTCCAGGTTCCAGGTTCCAAGTTCCTGGTTCCAAGTTCCTGGTTCCAGGTTCCAGGTTCCAGGGGGGAAGAAGAAGTTCCGGGTTCCTGCCCGCCCGTACCGAACGGCACGTTCGGGCGGGGTTCTTAGTTCCTAGTTCCGGGGAAGAAGAAGTTCTAAATTCTTCTTCTTCCTAACAGCCTAAAAGCCTAACAGCCTTCTTCCAACTCACTGCTCACTTTCTTCTTCCTACTCACTACTCACTGTTCACTACTCATTACGCAGTTTATGGAGTTATCGGTCATCATAGTAAATTACAACGTCAAGTATTTTCTCGAGCAGTGTCTGCGGTCGGTTCAGAAAGCATCGAAGAACATGGCTGTGGAGATCTTTGTGGTGGATAACAATTCGGTTGACAGCTCCTGCTCGATGCTCAAAGCGAAATTCCCGGATATACAACTGATAGAAAACAAGCAGAACCTGGGTTTCGCCAGGGCCAACAACCAGGCTATCAGGAAGGCAGCAGGCAGATACCTCCTCCTGCTGAATCCCGATACGGTCATCGAAGAAGACACGCTCAACAAGTGTGTGCGGTTTATGAATGATCATCCTGATGCAGGTGCCCTCGGAGTTAAGATGATCGATGGGAAGGGCATGTTCCTTCCTGAGTCGAAGAGGTCACTGCCCACTCCTATGGTTGCTTTTTACAAGATCTTCGGGTTGTCGGGACTGTTCCCCCGTTCTCGGGTTTTCGGCAGGTATCATCTTGGCTATCTTGACCGCGACAAGATCCACGAGGTGGATGTTCTTCCGGGTGCATTTATGATGCTGCGCAGGGAGGCGCTCGACCGTACCGGACTGCTGGATGAGGATTTTTTTATGTACGGGGAGGATGTGGACATCTCCTACCGCATGAACAAGGCAGGCTACAGGAATTATTACTTTCCTGAGACCACTATCATCCATTATAAGGGGGAAAGCACCAGGAAAGGAAGCCTCAACTACGTGGTCACTTTTTATAACGCAATGATCATCTTTGCCAGGAAGCATTTCTCTCCCAAGATGGCTAAAAGCTACACCTTTCTTATCAACCTTGCAATTTATTTCCGCGCCTTCCTGGCAATAGCCAGGAGAACGGTAAAAAGCATCATCCTTCCCCTCCTGGATGCCTTTCTTTTTTATACCGGATTCTTACTTATAAAACCTGTCTGGGAAGGCTACCGGTTTCCTGGGGGAGGAACCTATCCTCACGAATATATGATTATTATCGTGCCTGCGTACATTTTGTTATGGATGGTTTCTCTCTTTTTTGCAGGGGGCTATGACAAACCCATTCGCCTGGTGAACGTCATCAAAGGGATACTTTCAGGAACATTAATTATCCTGGTTGTTTATGCACTTCTGCCTGAATCCCTCAGGTACTCAAGGGCTCTGTTGCTGATCGGTGCCACCTGGGCCATGATCACCAGTATAACCCTCAGGTTCCTTCTGAATCTATTGAGGATCAAAGGATTTGAGCTTGCCCTCTTTCAGAAGAAAAGAATAATAATTATCGGCCGTGAACAGGAAGCGGAACGTGTGGAAAGCCTGCTGAAACAGGCAGATAAAAAAGTAGAGATCATGGGACATGTATGTCCTGACCCGTCTGTATCGGAAAACTCTATGGGATCTTATGAACAGCTGCAGGAGATTATAAGGGTGAACCGTATCAATGAGCTGATTTTCTGTGCGCAAGACATGCCCTCGCGGGAGATCATCCGGCAGATGATTTCACTTGGCACAGTGAACCTTGATTATAAAATTGCACCACCTGAAAGTCTGACCGTCATTGGCAGCAATTCGATCAACACGCCCGGTGATCTTTACCTGATAGATTTCAATTCCCTTAATAATCCCGTCAGTAAAAGAAATAAGAGACTTTTTGATTTCCTTGCCTCCCTGGCCGTCCTGCTGTTGTTCCCCATACTGTTATTCATTGTCCGTCACCCCGGTCGTTTGCCGGTAAATATTTTCAGGGTACTGACAGGTCTCTACAGCTGGGTGGGTTATGCCCCGGTGGATCCCTCTGACCTGCGGGAGTTGCCCAAAGTCAGGAAGGGGATACTGACACCGCTCGATGCCATCAGTGAATCTCTCACGGCTCCGGGAATAGCGGAAACGGTGAACATAACCTATGCCAGGGATTACAGGATACTCAAAGACGCTAACATTCTGTTAAGGGGCTTCAGGCACATGGGAAGGGAACCCGGGAAGAAATGACAATTTTCTTACACATTTTATCCACAGGCAAGCATATCAGTTAAACCGGGCATCCTATAACACAAATCGAAATCATTTTCCCGCCAACAGGAAAGGAATCCTGAGGACGAGGCAATCTTCTGTCCTGTTAATGAGGGAGATCTGACAAAAAAACAAACAGGGGCGGATTCCGCTACCTGTTAAAAGTTTATTAACAATCCCGTCGTTCGATCATATTCCGGTCAAGATATTAATATTCAGATTATTACAGATTTCCTATCCTGATTTAAGTACGAAAGAACACACTAATATTCAATAACTTGATATAAATAATCGCATAACATGTTATTTTTACTTATTTTGTATAGATTTTTTATCCCTATGAGAGGTATTGCAACCATCCTGTTGATAGCATCCATCTGCTTTAATAACATAGTGGCACAGATAGCATCTGAATACCGTGAGGCATTCTTTGAGGGTGAGAGCTATTTCCTTTTTGAGGAATATGCGGATGCGCTGGTTTACTACCAGCTGTTGCACGAAATCTATCCTGATAATGATAATATTAATTTCAAGATCGGGGTATGCCTGCTTAATGATCCCTACAAAAAAGAGCAATCCATCTCCTATCTTGAAAAGGCTGTACAGAACATCAATCCCAAATATAAAGACAATTCCTACAAAGAGACTAAAGCTCCCACCGAAGCCTATTTTTACCTGGGAAATGCTTATAGGATAAATAACCAGCTCGAGAAAGCCATCGAAACCTATCAGAAATTCAAGCAGATGGGTGACTCCGAAACATATGACTTTGACCTGGTGGATGACGAGATCCATGCCTGCGAGCACGCTATCGACCTGATGAACAGGCCGATAGTCGTGACCATGACAAATCTGGGTGACCGGATCAATACTAACTATTCGGACATCGACCCCGTGGTTTCAGGTGATCAGACAAAGATGGTTTACATCCAGAAGCAGGCTTTCTATGATGCAGTATTCTTCTCTGAAAAGATTAACGGACTGTGGTCATATCCAAGGAATATCATGTTCGAACTGGCGGTTGATGAGGATGCTTACCCGACCGGACTGTCATATGACGGTACAACTATGCTTATTTACAGGAGTGATAATTTCATCTGGGATATATATACCAGCCATTATGTGAATAAACTGTGGACTCCCCTGGTCAGGCTGAATGAAAATATCAATACCAAGTACTGGGAATCGCATGCATGTTTCACGAAGGACGGAAAGACACTGTATTTTACCAGTAACAGGAAAGGAACATACGGAGGACTGGATATTTATTACTCCAGGATGGATACCCTGAAAAAAGACTGGGGCGTGCCGGTAAATCTCGGTCCCACGATAAATACAAAATATAACGAAGAGACACCTTTCATCACCCCGGATGGCAAGACACTGTTTTTCAGCTCATACGGGCATTATAACATGGGTGGTTATGATGTATATTATTCTAACCTGCTGGAAGACAGCACCTGGTCGGCACCAATTAACCTTGGTTATCCGGTGAATACCACGGATGATGACATTTTTTACGAGCCCCTCCAGGATATGTACCATGCCTATTTCCCCCGTCTTATGGATAATGGCTTTGGCCGCCGTGACATCTACCTGGTTGAGATCTTCTCAGATACCCATCCCAGGAAATTCACGATTAATGGTATTGCCGGTATCCAAAACCTGAAAATCCTGACGAAGCCTGTTAATGTAAGCCTTGTCGAGAAATATACCAGGGATACGATATCGGTCACCCGGGCTGACAGCTCGACCGGCAAGTTCATCCTTGAAACGGTTAAGGGAGATTATGACCTTGTGCTTACGGGTGAGGAGATCAATCCTGCTACCAGCAGCCTGGTCATTCCTGAAAGGTACCCCACATCAGAGTTTAATCTTGACTCAGAAATCCTCCTGACACAGAAGGAATCGATCCTTAAGCTCTTCGGACCAAAAATCCTTGATAAGATACAGACAGCTGATACCCTGATAAAAGTTTATACTGGTGATACATTACCAATCGAACTAGGATTAGAAAGAATGGCCATCCTGGTTGCAGGAACATGGCACGACAGCCTTCTGCTCCATACCGACACTTTCCGGATAGATAAAACCCCGTTCACATTATCCACTCTGCCCCTGCCCGGAGATAATATGGTATCACTTAAACTGATCGATTCTTTGGGGAACCTGAGTTACAAAAACATTCATATTATCTTTACCCAGCTGGCAGGTGTAACAGGAATAAAAGGCCGGCCTGACACAACAGGCCTGTTGAACCCGTCAAAACGACCTGTTCCCACCGAAGAGAACCAGGCACAAATGCAGGAGTTGATCACAAATCTGAGTACAGCGGCTGAGGGTCCGTTGAAAGAGATCCTGCAGCAGATCGACCTTCCCCGTGAAGGGATAAATAACAGCCAGGATCTGATCAGCTACCTGAAAGATAATTCTGCACGTTATGGCTATTCAAGCCAGGATGTGCAGGACCTGGTTCTCAAGCGTATCCAGATCAAGTATCTTGATGAATATATTCACCAGCTTGACGGCCTAACGGATGATGAACATCTGAAGACAGCCCTTCAGGAGATCGATCTTTATAAGGGTGAAATAACCAGTCTTCATGATCTTTATGAACATCTTATAAACGGGTCAGATACAGGGCATTATAAGAATGAGGATGTCAACGGGGTATTTTCCCTTTTGTCCCAGCGGGTAGAAATGATGACCATTCTTGACGAGCTTGGCAAGGGCGGTCAGGAAGGACTGGCTGATGTTGCACAGGAAATAGACTTTGATAAAACCGGAATAGATAACACAATTGAACTTTTTAGTTACCTGTTTGATAAGGCAGGCAAATATGATTATACCCAGGCTGATGTAGCGAAGGTAATGTTCACCCTCCTTGATGAACAGGACCTGAAACAGATGATAACGCTCCTGCAGGAGAAGGCAACTGATAAGCTGGCAGATATCCTCAAAAACCTCGATCCGGAGCAGGAACATATTACCAACCTTCAGGAACTTTCGGGTTACCTGGTTAAAAGAGCCAGGGAATCAGGTATCCCCGAATCAGAGGTATATAAGCTGTTCCTGCAGACGTATGATCAGATCCGGAAGGAAAAGATGCTCCAGGAACTTAAGATTACAGAAGTGCCGCCGAAAGCCAGAAACCTCGGTTACCTTTATTGGACCACAGGATCTCTCCTGCTGATAATAATACTCATAATCATTTACAGGAGACGCCGGAAAAAAGATAAATGAGGCCTCCCCACATTCCGTTCCTGATCCGTAAAATAACCGGAACAAGTTACTAATTATCCAATTTTATTTTAAATTTGCTATACTACTACCAAAGTAAGCTTCTATGAAAAGATTACTGATCCCGATTCTTATATTTTCACTGTTCCCGCGACCTTCCTGTTCACAGGAATATGAAGGGATTTTAAGAGATATATTCTATGAAGCTGAATTCATGCTCGCCAATGAATTTTATGTTGATGCACTGACAGAATACCAGAAACTGTTCCACAGGGGTTATGAGAACAATGCGAATATCAATTACAGGATCGGTGAATGCCTTATCAATATACCGGGACAGAAGACAAAAGCCATTCCATACCTCCAGAAAGCCATACTGAATCTGACACCCCGGTACCAGGAAGGGATATTCAGTGATACCCATGCGCCTTATGATGCCTATCTTTATCTCGGTAATGCATACAGGATTAATAACCAGCTCGAATCAGCTGTTTTTGCTTACCAGAAATACAAAGAGCTGCTGAATAAAAACGGATCCGAAATGGCCAAATATGCCGATCAGCAGATTGAGGCATGCAACCATGCAAGGGATGCCATGGAATCACCAGTTTATTATATCAGGGAAAATGTCGGGAAACCAATTAATACCAGTTCCAGCGATTTTAATCCTGTTGTCTCCCCCGACGAATCGATTATGGTGTACATGACCTCAAAAAAATTCTATGATGCTGTAATGTATTCAAAGAAAGAGAATGGTAAATGGACTGAGCCGATAAACATAACTCCCGAAATTGAGTCAGATGGTGATCAGTTTGCAAATTCACTGTCGGCCAATGGTAAAGAGCTATACCTTAACAAGGCGGATAATTTCGACAGTGATATATATGCCAGTGAATATGTGGATGGACGATGGACTAGATCTAAACCGCTGAATAAACTGATCAATACAAAGTTTTTTGAGTCCCATGCCTGCGTCTCCCCTGATAACAAGTGCCTGTACTTTTCCAGCAACCGCAGAGGAGGACAGGGTGATATGGATCTGTGGGTATCAAGGAAAAATGAACTGAATGACTGGGGTGAACCTCAGAACCTGGGCAGCGTCATCAATACGGAACTTAATGAAGATCACCCTTATATTACCAGGGATGGCACAATGTTGTTCTTCGTCTCCCAGGGTCATTACAGCCTGGGTGGTTTTGATGTTTTTTATTCTGAAAAAATGAACGACTCTACCTGGTCCAAACCTGTTAACCTTGGATACCCGATCAACACTACCGATGATGATCTTTTTTATGTCCCCGCAGGCCAGGGTAATATAGGATATCAGGCAATCTATGCCGATGACAGCTATGGATCAAGTGATATATACAGGTACCGCCTGTTCCCCGGAAAGGCAGAATACCTGGCCTATCTGGAACAGATGAATGAATCAGCCAGGAAGGACACTACAAAACCTGAACCTTTGCCCGGGCCGGAAGTTAAACCGGCACCTGAACCTGAAGCCGTGCCCGAAGAACATCCTGCTTTTATTATTCAGACAATCTTTTTTGCTTTCGACGATTATTCCCTGTCGGACGAATCCACAAAGAGGCTCGATCACCTTGCAGAAGCTCTGAAAGCTATTCCACAGGTTAAAATTACAGTCGTTGGTCATACGGATTCCAAAGGACCTGATACCTATAACATCAAACTTTCACAAAACAGGGCAGCCAGTGCCAGGAACTACCTTATCAAAAAAGGTGCTGATCCTGATCATGTCACGATCATCGCTAAGGGTGAGAGCTCACCTATAGCCCTTAACTCACTGCCAGATGGCACTGATTGTCCCAATGGACGGTCTTTTAACAGAAGGATTGAATTCATGTTCGTCGATTTTCCGGCCGGACAGATTAACATTCAGGCGCCTGATATTCCCGACCAGATTAAGATAAAGTAATCATAGAAGAACCCGGCAGAAATCCTTACATCAGATGGGAGGACTCTTTTGTTCACAGGTAATGACATGAGCCTTTTAACTATATGTTCAGGTCATTTATTTTCAGGCTGATTATCCGGATGTTATCCTTATTAATTCACCACTTTAAGACTGTCCTCTTTATCTGCGGGCTGGGACGGCCGATATCTATAACTATCATATTTTCTTTTTTTGTTTTGATTATATCATTATCTTACTGTAAATTAGCGTCAGTATGAGAAAAATAATAATTGTACTGACCATCCTTCTGGCCGGATCATCTGTTCTGCCTGCACAGGAAATAACTGATCCCAAGGAGTTATTTTCTGAAGGAGTGTACTTTTATCTTGCTGAGGAATATACCGAAGCTCTTTATTATTTCCTGCAATTACAGAATCTGTTTCCCGAAAATGCAAATTTTAATTTCAAGGTGGGAGATACTTACCTGCATATCCCCGGTCAGGAACCGAAAGCCATTCCCTTTCTTGAAAAAGCTGTCACAAAGACCAGTCTGAAGTACAAACCCAGATCCTATACAGAAGAAAGTGCCCCGCATTACGCTTATTTTTCACTTGGGAATGCATACCGGATAAACAATGAAGTTGATAAAGCCCTGGATACCTATCAGGCTTTCAAACAGTCGGATGATTTTGAGGGGAATTACAATGAATCGATGGTCGATGATGAAATAAAAAAATGCCAGCGGGCACAGATCATTAAAGATGCACCGCTGGTTATCAGGAAAACAAAGCTTGATTCTCCGATCAATACTGCCAACAACGACTATGATCCCGTTCTTTCCGGTGATGGTAATACTCTTGTATATGTTACAGCACTGAAATTCTTTGATGCCATCGAGCTGAGCAGGAAGACAAATGGCACCTGGTCAGAGCCTGAGGTTCTTAACCCGCAGGTCGGTTCTGATGGTAACCTTTCCCCCACCTCCCTGAACTTTGATGGTACTGAACTGTATATGGTGGATAATGATGAGTCGAACCGTGATATCTACGTCAGCCACCTCGATGGCAGGTTCTGGTCAAAAGCAGAAAAATTGGGACCGGTCATCAATTCTAAAAGCATGGAAACCCATGCCTGCATTTCTTCAGATGGCAAGACATTATATTTTTCAAGTGACCGGCGCGGTGGATTTGGCAAGCTTGATATTTACAGTTCGGAGAGATCTGAGTCAGGAGAATGGAGCGAACCGGTTAACCTGGGTGATAAAATAAATTCCGTACAAAACGAAGAGACTCCTTTCATCACGAAGGATAATACCCGTTTATTTTTCAGCTCCACCGATCATTTTAATATGGGTGGATACGATATTTTTTACTCCGACCTGATCGATGGAAAATGGACTGATCCTGTAAATATCGGTTTCCCCATCAACACTACCGGTGATAATCTCTTTTATTTTCCGATCGACAACGATAAATTGGCTTATATGACCGAAATTGATCCGAACGGCTCCGGCTTTTCCGATATTTACTTTGTTGAGATACTTGAAAAACCCGTCAAAGGTCAGCAAACCAGTGCAGTGATACTTAATAATAATTTCAAGCTGTTGCTGATCGACCAGGAAACGTCTGACACCCTGATCATCCAATATAATTCCGCTGACCAGCGGTTTCACCTGAAACAGGAAGGTAATAGATTTAAGATCGTTATTATTGAATAAACCAGCTTCTATTTTCGTGAGTCGTGAGTAGGAAAAAGGCTGTTAGGAAGAACTTGGGAACTGGATGGAGCGCATTTCCTTATGTGTGCCCGTTATTATCGTGAATCGTGAATCGGAAGAAGAAAGTGAGTAGTAAGTTGAAAAAGGCTATCAAGCTGAAGATTTCTAGGCTAGAGGAGAAGGATATTAGACTATAGGCTTTTCAGCTGTTAGGAAGAAAGAGAATCCTGGAACTTGGAACCGCACCCGAACGTGCCGTTCGGTACGGGCGGGCAGGAACCTGGAACCTCTTCTTCCCCCCTAAACCCCTACAGCCTAAATACCTAAACAAGCCTTTAACATTGAACCAATGATTAGTCTTACCGGTAAAAAGGTCTTGCTCCGTGCGGTCGAACCTTCCGATGTTGATCTTATTTATCTCTGGGAAAACGACCCTGATAACTGGTTTGTCAGTAATACAAGGACACCTTATTCAATGGAGATTATTAAAAGATATATAGAATCATCAAAACAGGATATCTACGAGCAGAAACAGCTTAGACTGATGATCCAGATCAGGGACGACAATCCCCGGCGGATGTCACCAACTATAGGCACCATCGACCTGTTTGATTTCGATCCTTTCAACCTGAGGGCTGGTATAGGGATTCTTATCGCCAGAAAAGAATACAGGGCAAAAGGATATGCATCTGACGCCCTGGAAGTACTTATCCATTACTGTTTCAACACCCTGGGCCTGCACCTGTTATATTGTAATATAGCTTCAAACAACTTTGTAAGCATAAATCTTTTTACAAAATACGGGTTCGTGATCTCCGGGACAAAAAAAGAATGGCTGCGTTCGGGAAAGATATGGATCGACGAACTTTTACTCCAAAAGATCGAGCCGGATTATCAACCGGAAATCTGATTATAGTCAGGAATATCTTTCAGATAAGTACAGGATTTCATGTCATTTTCCATGAAACAGCAAAAATGCTTTAATCCATTTGTCACAACAAGATACCTTACAGAGAACTCCAGATTGTAAAGCGCTATCTGATCAAATACTTTCTGTCCTATCCGTACATCTGGGGATTTGCACTCAATCAGCATGACCGGTAAAGCTTTCCTGTTATGTATGATAATATCCGTCCTCTTACTTAACCGATTTATGGTAAAGTGTTGTTCTATCGTGATGAGTGCGGGAGGATAAGCTTTTTCATTGATCAGGTAACAGACAAAATTTTGTCTTACCCATTCTTCAGGAGTAAGGATAACATATTTTTTCCTTATTCTGTCAAAAATATATTGTCTGTCTCCTTTAGACTTTATAGTGAAAGAATAAGTTGGTAAATTTAACCTCAACATATTTTGGTGAATCAGAAAAAGAAAGTGATTAATGAGTAGTGAGTAGTGAGTCGGAAGAAGGCTGTCAGGCTTTTAGGCTGAAGGCTGTCAGGAAGAAGGATAAAGGAAGTAAGGAAGAACTTGGAACCCCGCCCGAACGCACCCTGCTCCACCAGTTGGCGGGTCAGGCGGGCGTTCGGTACGGGCGGGCTGGAACTTGGAACCAGGAACTTTTTCTTCCCCCCTAAACCCCTACAGCCTAAATACTTAAACAAACCTTGAACCTTTCACCCTGTGGAATTCCCGCCGTAGGCGGGACTGCAAAGCAGTATTTCACAGGGTAAACCTTGAACTTTGAACTCTTACCCGGTTTAAGATATGAATTTCGAAAGTATTATCAGCGATCTCAGGAATAAAAAATATGCACCTGTCTATTTCCTCATGGGTGATGAACCATATTATATCGACAAAATCACTGACTTTATTGCAGATAATGTACTCTCTGAATCTGAAAAACCCTTTAACCAGGTAATAGTCTATGGGAAGGATACGGATATAGCGACTATCATCGATACTGCCCGCCGTTATCCTATGATGGCAAGCTATTTTGTCGTGATCGTAAAGGAAGCCCAGCAGATGAAGGATATCGATGACCTTATTCATTATGTGGAACAGCCCCAGCCCTCTACCCTGCTTGTTATCGGTTATAAGTATAAAATATTGGATAAAAGAAAAAAACTCTACAAATCCATAAATGAAAAAGGTTTACTCTTTGAAAGTAAGAAGTTATATGAAGATAAAATCCCTGACTGGATCACGGGCTATCTTAAAAGTCATAACAGAACAGTCGAACCTAAAGCTGCATTTATCCTTACCGAAAACCTCGGGAATGACCTGAGCAGGATAGCAGGTGAATTGGACAAGCTTCTTATCACCTTACCCGATGAACGGCATATAACATCTGAACATATAGAAAAATACATCGGGATCAGTAAGGAATACAATAATTTTGAATTGCATAAAGCCCTCGGACAAAAAAATATTATTAAAGCCAACAGGATAATCAATTATTTTTCACAGAATCAAAAAAATAATCCCCTGACAGTTACTATAACTTCCCTTTATTACTATTTTACCAGGGTGATGCTGTATCATACCCTGCAGGATAAATCAGCAGGAAATGCTGCATCTGTGCTGCAGGTTAATCCATTCTTCCTGAAAGATTATGAAACCGCAGCCAGGAACTATACCCGGAATAAACTGGCAGAGATTATCTCGCTACTTAGAGAATATGATATGAAATCAAAAGGATACGTGAGCGCTTCAATACCGGAAGGGGAACTTTTAAGGGAACTTATCTTTAAAATCCTGCACTGAACCAAACCATCATAAATGACCAAAGCGGAACAAATTATTACATCTGCAATACCAGGGAACAATAAAGTTTAAGTATCTGTCTGAACAATCAAAAAAATGAGCTTCAACACAACACTGATCATAATTATTGCTACAACTTTAATTTCGATAACAGCCTTCGGAAGCGAGACTTTGTTTTCTAAATTTTTGTTCAGCCCTTACCAGGTATATCATCGCAGGGAATTTTACCGTCTTATCACTCATGGCTTCCTCCATGCTGACTGGATGCATCTGATAATCAATATGTTCGTATTGTTTTCATTTGGCAATAATGTCGAATACTGGTTCAGGTATCTTAAAAATACAGGTTATATCGACCATCCCGTACTGGTCTATTGCTTTCTTTATTTTGGCGGAATTGTCGTTGCATCATTGATTTCTCTGGTTAAACATCGGAACAACTATTCCTATAATTCGGTAGGGGCAAGCGGGGCGGTCTCGGCCGTGGTCTTCACCAGCATATTTTTTGCACCGCTGGACCGTCTGTATTTCTTTGCAGCTATACCCATACCGGGAATTGTTTTTGCTGTCTTATACCTGGTCTATTCCAGTATTATGAGCAGCCGGAACAGAGATAATATAAACCACGATGCCCATTTTGCAGGAGCCGTGTATGGCTTTATTTTCCCTGTACTTATTAATTTCAGCCTCCTGTATCACTTTCTGGCAGCTTTGCATATGTAATACGTAACTTTTTGCATATTCTGGATAGGTTTTGGACAAGATAAAATAGGATAATACCTCAATAAATAAATTTCCCGGATGAACAAAGCGGTTTTTCTTGACAGGGACGGTGTCATCAATTATAATTCAGATCATTATTATATATACAGGATTGAAGATTTCCTGATGAATAAAGGGATTCCTGAATTTCTTGGGAAGCTGTCAGAAAAAGACTATCTGTTAATAATAATAACTAACCAGAGCGGCATATCAAGAGGTATCTATTCAAGGGAAGAAACTGAAAAGATTCATGAATTCCTCACTTCTGAACTTCTAAAACATCGGGTCAGATTGACTGAAATATATTATTGTCCGCATCACCCGGAGCAGGGAAATTGCCTGTGCAGGAAACCTGGTACCTTGATGATTGAAAAGGCTATCGCCAGGTTCAATATCAATCCTGCAGCTTCCTGGTTTATAGGAGACAGCGAGTCTGATATGCAGGCCGGAAAGGAAGCAGGACTTAAGACATTGCTGATAAGGCCCAACGAAAATATTTTGAATTACCTGGATCTGTTTGATTAATGATAATGATTACAAAACAGTACCCCTTTTCATTCACAATAAAACCGGAACCAGTCTGGGGCCGGGATTTTCGTTGAATAATCCTGTATCAAAACAACAACACCCCTGTTATTGCAGGCAGGCAGTATTGCAGGTAAGCTGAATGGATTAATTTAAACTTGGACTATCCGGGAAGTTTACCCAGGTGCGGAACTTGGAACCCAACCGTGCCAGTGTTTCTTTCCAAAGGCCGTGATCAGGCCCTTTCATTATAATATCCTGATCAACCTCAGATACAAGCCAGGCATTCTCGGAGAGCTCATTTTCAAGCTGGTTAGGTGACCATCCGGAATAGCCCAGGAAAAATCGTACCTGGTGGCTCTGTACCTTACCTTCCCGTATCAGCATTTTGAGTGTCTCAAAATCTCCTCCCCAGTATATATTACCTGTAACCCTGACACTGTTAGGAATCATCTCACCAACCGTGTGGATAAAATGGATCGTGTTTGTGTTTACAGGGCCCCCTATGGAAATCACTGCATCAATCTCAGGGAAATCATTCAGCACATCATTCAAGGAAAGATCAACCGGCTTATTCAACACGAAACCGACAGATCCTTCTTCAGAATGTTCTGTCAAAAATACAACTGAGCGATGAAAATAGGTGTCACTCAGGAATGGTTCAGAAATAAGAATCCTTCCCTGCCTGGCAACCTTATTGTTCTCAATGCTGAAAAAATCAATATCAAGCTCCTTTTTTGCCACTGGCCGTCTTCTTTCTTCAAACAGTTAAAATACAAAAATATCTCTTCAATAATTTATTTTTTTTTGTTTCAGTTAACTTTTTTAGGATGATTTTCATCGGATGATTTTCATCGGATGATTTTCATCGGATCAATTTCATCGGATCAATTTCATCGGATCAAATCCATCGGATCAAATCCATCGGATCAAATCCATCGGATCAATTTCTTCGGATGAATTTTTCACCGGACAAATCTAATCCGATGAAAATCAAAAGATTTCAGGGTATTTTGAGGGGTTGTATTCGTGCATGATGGTGTAGATGGTCTCGAATACGTCTTCGGTGTTAGGATTGGAAAAGTAGTCACCATCTGTTCCATAGGCAGGTCTGTGCTCACGTTGTGTAATGGTCTGTGGTTCAGCATCAAGGAAATGCCAGGCACCCTGTTCCTCCAGCACCTTCTGCATCATGTAAGCAGTGGCACCACCTGGCACATCCTCATCAAAGAAAACCACCTTGCTGGTTTTTTTCACCGAAGCCAGTATGGTTTCACTGATATCAAAAGGCAGCAGGGTTTGTACATCAATAAGCTCAACATGAATACCGAATTCCCTGAGTTGTGATACTGCTTCCCTGGCGATCCTGACGCAGGATCCGTAGGTGATTAGCGTCAGGTCTTCTCCGGTCTCAAGCACTTCAACCACTCCCAGAGGCACCCTGAACGATCCAGGATTATCGGGCCTGGGTTCTTTCAGCCTGTAACCATTCAGGGGTTCTATGACCAGTGCAGGGTCATTGCCTTCCATCAGGGTGTTATACATTCCCGCAGCACGGGTCATATCACGCGGCACACATACATAAATACCCCTGATGGAATTGATCACCATACTCAGGGGAGATCCGGAATGCCATATGCCTTCCAGCCTGTGTCCGCGGGTACGTATGATGACCGGAGCAACTTGCTTACCCCTGGTGCGGTAATGCATGGTTGCCAGGTCATCACTGAGGGTCTGGAGCCCGTACAGCAGGTAACTGAAATACTGAATCTCTGCTATGGGACGCAATCCCCGCATGGCGAGACCAATGCCTTGACCGATGATTGTATTTTCCCTGATCCCCGTATCCGTCACCCTGAGCTCACCATACTTTTCCTGTAATCCCTCAAGGCATCTGTTGACATCACCCATCTTGCCCACATCCTCTCCAAAAGTCAGTAAAAGAGGGTGCCTGGAAAATAAAATGTCAAAATTATCCCTTAAAATCTCCCTTCCTGTCACCTCGGTCACCTTTTCATTGCTGAAAACAGGCTTCACCTCGCGGATATTCAGAACTGAATGGCTACCTTCAAAATACAGGTGGCTGCTGTACTTATCCCAACCCTGGTCATTTTGACTTTCTATCCATTCAGTCAGTTCTTTCTGAAGTGCAGGCCGCTCCGGACAATCAATGCAAATATTCCTGAGGATCTTTTTTGCGGTGGATATATTATCCTTCCTTACCGGGTTGATCACCCTCTTAAGGTTTGTTGTCAGTGTGTTGATCTTGTCAAAACTGTCATTACGGCAATGACAAGATTTGTGAGCAAGTATCTGCAAAAGGCTGTCTCTTTCCTTCTTTATCGGCAACATATAATTCTGCCATGCCCTGTCGCGTGACTGCCTTACTTGTTCCCGGGCAAGGTTCTCAATGTCTGCAAGCTCATCTTCCGTGGCAAGCCGGGTTCCCAGGATCCATTCTTTCATTTTTTTTATGGGGTCAAATTCTGATTCCCATCGAAGCCGTTCATTTGACTTATATCTTTCATGTGACCCGGAGGTGGAATGGCCAAGGGGTTGAGTCATCTCTTCAATATGAAATAATACCGGGACATGCTCCTTCCTGCACCTGTCAATGCCTTCATCGAAAATATAGCATAACCCGGGGTAATCCCAGCCTTTTGCCTTATAGATCAATATCCCTTCTGATTGGTTATCCGCCACGAATCCCTTCATCACCTCAGAAATACTCTCTTTTGTTGTCTGATAATTCCTGGTCACGGAAATACCATACCCGTCGTCCCAGACTGCGATTGCAAGAGGGACCTGCAGCACACCTGCCGCATTGATCACTTCGAAAAAATGTCCTTCTGAAGTGCTGGCATCACCGATAGTACCAAAAGCCACTTCATTCCCGTGGTCCGAAAGGTTTGTAAAACCCTGCAATGCATGATCCTGCCTGAACAGTTTTGAAGCATATGCAAGCCCTAAAAGTCTCGGTAACTGTCCGGCCGTGGGCGACAGGTCTGCGGCTGAATTTTTTTGCTTCATGAGGTTTTTCCAGCTGCCGTCAGGTTCAACGTTTGTTGTCGAGAAATGGTTATTGAAAGACCGGCCGGCATTACCTGGATTAAACTGATCATCGGTATCTCCATACAGCTGTGCAAAAAACTGTTCCGGGGTGGATAATCCTGCAACAAACATAAAGGTCTGATCCCTGTAATAACCCGACCGCCAGTCACCATTTCTAAACTTCTTTGCCATAGCTATCTGGGCGATCTCCTTGCCATCACCGAATATCCCGAATTTTGCCTTCCCGGTCAGAACCTCCCTCCTGCCGCTCACCGAACATTGCCGGCTGACATTAGCTATCCTGTAATCTTCCAGAATTTCTTTCCTGAAATCCGAATAGCTTATCTTTTGTTCTCCTTCCGGGTGATAATACATACTGAACCTGAATATGTCCCGTATTTAATCTCTTTGAGATCTTACAACAGATTCTCTTCTTTCCATTTTCCTGAAGCAAATGACATAACATCCTGCCCTTATGCATCAGGCTGAATACAAATTTACAGAAAGATGGCCACCCTTCCTGTCAAATGGAAATTCTTTTTTACAGATCCCGACAATATCCTGTCACATAATTTACCGGCAGCAGGACTAAGACAGAATCTGTTAATTAACTTATAAAAACCTGTCTTAAATCATCAGCCAGCCACATCTTTATTATCTTTGCTGCATGCTGATAAAAGTACTCATCCTTTCCATCCTTCTGACAGGATTTGCTTTCCTGGTCCTTGGCCTGAGGATCTTTTTTGTCAGAAAGGGTAATTTCCCCGAAACTCATATTGGTAAAAACAAGGAGATGAAAAAGCTTGGCATTACGTGTGCCAGCCAGGATGAGTTCACCTGTCCACGTGATCCGGCTGACAGGACAGGCTGTGATTGTCACATCAATCTATCCTGATATTTCAATACTCTTATTCCGGTTTCCCCCGGTCATCCGGCTAAAACATAATCAATTTATCGGGAGGAAAGATGACAGGGTTCATTCAAAACCGTCGGGGAGGCAGCTCTCAGGACACATCCTGTCAAAGAGGGGGCAAAAACCGCCGGTTCTTTCACCCTCCTTTCTGCAGGAGCTTCTTCATTCCCCTGGTACAATATACCCTGTATGTTCCTGCCTCATCGTTATATATAAGATAGGCTTCCAGGTCAGGTCTTCTTTGAAGCAGAGTGATACTTTTCTCCACTCCCATTACCATCAGGGCAGTGGCAAATCCGTCAGCGGTCATGCAATCCCTGGCCAGAACAGTAGCACTCAGCAGGTGATGTTGCACCGGGTAGCCGGTCTTTGGATCAATAGTATGTGAATATTTAACGCCATTTTTTATGTAGAAGCGCCTGTAGTTGCCTGATGTAGCCAGCGCCCTGCCGGAAAGGCTGACAATAGCCTCTATCTGTACACCCGGTAGCTGCAGCCCTTCAATAGGTTTGTCAATTCCAACACGCCATGCTTCTCCCCTGCTGTTCATTCCCTTTGTTCTCACCTCTCCACCAATCTCGACCAGGTAGTTATTTATCCCCTTCTTTTCAAAGTAGGATGCAACAACATCAACAGCATAACCTTGGGCAATGGCATTGACATCAAACATGATCCCTTTTTTATCTTTTACCACGAAGCCGTTTTCTATCCTTACCATATCCATTCCAACATATTGTAACAAGCTATCAATCAATGCACTGTCAATACTGGCAGGTTCAGTGAAACCGAATCCCCAGGCATTTACCAGAGGTGCCACGGTGATGTCTAAAGCTCCTTCAGACTCTTTCCAGATCAGGTAAGATGCATTAAATACTGCGGTAAAAAAGCTGTCTGGCCTCACACCCGGGATATCCCTGTTGATCATAGAAATCAGGGAGCTTGGCTCATAGGTGGAAAGTGACATATCAAACTGATGTAAAAGTTCTTCAACCTGCTTCTGATAGACTATACTGTCATCGCTCTGGTATGTAACCTGATATGTTGTTCCCTGTGTCGGCCCGGAAAAAGAAATATAGGTGCCCGGAATAGAGGGGGTGCAGGAAAGAAGAAGTGCCAATCCATATAAGGAAAGGAAAACAGATATTTTTTTCATCTGAACAAAATAAAATGGTATTAAACCCCAGAGCAAGCTCTGTACTCTTTTTTCCGCAGCAAGCTGCGGGGAATTTAACCAAACTTCCCGTCCGCCGAAGCGGAACGCGAAGGTGGATTAAAGTATAAAAATATTGGGACAGGTAGCAATCTAAGCCATGATCAGCAGGATGGTCACCCTCCAAAATCATCAAAATCGATCATCTCTTCAGGAACACCCAGGTCATAAAGCATTTTCTGAACAGCTTCATTCATTAACGGAGGGCCACACAAATAGTATTCGATTTCTTCAGGCTCCTCAATTTTACCAAGGTACTGATCATACAGCACCTGATGGATAAATCCTGTGAGCCCCGACCAGTTTTCCTCTTCTTTAGGTTCGGAGAGAGCGATATGAAAATTGAAATTCGGAAACCTTCTTTCTATCTCCCTGAATTCCTGTTCATAGAATATCTCCCTCAAAGACCGGGCACCATACCAGTAAGATACTTTCCTTTTTGTACCCAGGGTATGGAACAGGTGTAAAATATGGGACCGGAGAGGAGCCATTCCTGCACCACCACCTATGTATATTATTTCCCGATCGGATTCCTTAATAAAAAACTCACCATAAGGGCCTGAGATGAAAACCTTATCACCCGGTTTTCTTGAAAAGATATAGGACGAGCAAATACCGGGCGATACTTTCATAAATGCATCCTTTGCTTTGTCCCATGGCGGGGTGGCGATACGTATGTTAAGCATTATTATATTCCCCTCAGCAGGATGGTTGGCCATGGAATAAGCACGGAATGTCTCTTCATTGTTTTTCATTTTCAGGTTCCACAGGCGGAACTTATCCCATTCGTCCCTGAATTCTTCCTCCACGTTAATGTCTTTTGAAAAATCAATTTCCACCCTGGGGACATCGATTTGAATGTAACCTCCCGGCCTGAAATTAAGAGTTTCACCCTCCGGCAGCCTGACGACAAATTCCTTGATGAATGTAGCCACGTTCCTGTTGGAAACCACTTCACATTCCCATTTTTTTATTCCCATCACCGCTTCCGGTACCTTAATGGTCATATTATTCCTGACCTTAACCTGGCAACCAAGCCTCCAGTTCTCATGCTGCTCTTTCCTGGTAAAGAATCCCGTTTCCGTAGGCAGTATTGCCCCTCCGCCTTCTAAAACCTGGCATTTGCAGAGTCCGCATGTGCCTCCTCCTCCGCAGGCTGAAGGAAGGAAGATTGAATTATTGGACAGGGTGAACAGAAGCGGTGAACCCGGTGAGACCACCCGCTCTTCTCCGTTAATAGTCAGTAAAACCTCTCCCTGTGGTGTCAGCTTAGCCCTTGCATATAATAACATGACTACCAGCAGTGAGATTATTAACATAAAAACTGCTATGCTCAGAAGGATGAGGACAAACTGTGAAACTAAAATTATCATATCAGGACGGTTATGCGAAAAGGTTATTTATAACTGTATCCCCATAAAGCTCATGAATGCAATGGCCATAAGGCCGGTAATGATGAAACTGATGCCAAGGCCTCTCAGGGGTTTGGGGATATTGGAATATTTCAGTTTCTCTTTGATAGCGGCAATAGCCACAATGGCCAGGTACCACCCTATGCCCGAGCCCAGCCCGAAAACCGTTGCTTCGGCAATATTGCTGTACTCCCTTTGTTGCATAAACAATGAAGCACCTAGTATGGCACAGTTAACGGCAATAAGCGGCAGGAATATCCCAAGAGAAAGATAGAGAGCAGGTGCAAACTTTTCAACTATCATTTCCACCAGTTGTGTCATTGATGCAATAACAGCTATAAACATGATAAAGCTCAGGAAGCTCAGATCCACATCTGCCAGTGCCGGGCTGATCCACGCCATGGCACCAGGTTTAAGTATAAATGTTTCCAGCAGGTAATCCACCGGAACAGTGATCACCATCACGAATATCACGGCAATGCCAAGTCCTGAAGCAGTTTTAACAGTCTTTGATACCGCCAGGTAGGAACACATACCCAGGAAGTATGCAAACACCATGTTCTCAATGAAAATAGACTTAATGAAGATATTGATAAGGTTTTCCATAGCTGTGCCCCTTTATTATATTATTTATCTTCGATCAGTTTGCGATTCCTGGAACGCTGAAACCATATAATAAGTCCCACGAGGATCAGGGCCATTGGCGGCAGGATAATCAACCCGTTATTCACGTACCCTGTTTTGTACAAACCCAGCTTCTCAATGACAGGATAACCATAGATAGTCCCTGAGCCGAGCAGCTCTCTGATAAAGGATACCACAATCAGAATCAATCCATAGCCGGCTCCGTTACCCAGCCCGTCGATGAAAGAAGGCCACGGCTTATTAGCCATGGCAAATGCTTCGAGTCTGCCCATCAGGATACAGTTGGTGATGATCAGTCCGACAAAAACAGACAGTTGTTTGCTGACCTCATAGGAATATGCCCGTAGTATCTGATCCACAAGGATTACCAACGTCGCAATAACCACCAGTTGAACGATAATCCTGATCCTTGGAGGGATATAGTTCCTGATGAGGGCAATTACCAGGTTGGAAAAGGCAACCACAATGGTGACAGAAAGTGCCATTACCAGTGCAGGTTTCATTTTGACAGTGACCGCAAGGGCCGAGCAAATCCCAAGGACCTGGACCGTTATAGGATTCTGGTTATTAATTGGTTCCCTGAGCAGTTTCAG
>Ga0172365_10000221_pt1 | contig 36526 bp, 46 predicted proteins | sample LakKivSesite48cm_FD_114535 | JGI IMG/M metagenome (GOLD analysis project Ga0172365, IMG submission 114535) | Sediment microbial communities from Lake Kivu, Rwanda - Sediment site 48cm | ecosystem: Environmental > Aquatic > Freshwater > Lake > Sediment | place: Rwanda: Western Province, Lake...
AATATTAAACCTACAATGGAAGAAGACGAAAAGGAACACAAATACCGTCCGGAAATTATGAAGAAGATGGGTGATCAGGGAATGTTTGCCTGTCTGGCCCCTGAAAAATTAGGCGGGCTTGAGCTTGAAGAGGGTAATATGGCAGCAACCCTTATGGCAATTGAGGTTGCCAGAGTAAGCCCATCCTGGGGTCTCCCCTTCAACCTCCAGATGAATGGTCCCCAGTCAGCTCTTCTGAAGTTCGGAAGCGATGAATTAAAGGAACAGTTTCTGCCAGGATTAATCGCAGGAACAAGTGGTGGTTGCTTTGCCATCACAGAGCCAAATTCAGGCTCCGATGTTGCCAGTATGAAGACAACAGCAGTAGAAGTTGATGATGGTTTCATCCTTAACGGCACAAAAACATGGATATCAGGTGTACCATACTGTGATTGCGGTATTGTTTATGCCATGACGGACAAGGCTGCAAAACATAAAGGTATGTCTGCCTTCTTCGTCGATTTCAAAACACCCGGTATTACCCAGAGGGCAATTACGACAAAACTCGGCTTACACTGTGCTCCCACAGGTGAGATCTTCTTCGAAGAAGTAAAGGTTCCAAAAAGTACTCTCGTTGGTAAGTTGGGTCAGGGCTTTGCCATCTGTATGGCCATGCTCAATGTGACAAGATTAAGCTCTGCTTCAAGGGCAGTAGGTGTGGCACAGAGTTGTATTGAGGAAGCTGTAAAATACGCTAATGAGAGGGAACAGTTCGGCCAGCCCATAGGCCAGTTCCAGATGATACAGGAACAGATTGGAAGGATGTATGTTGAACATGAAGCAGCGAAGCTGCTTGTCTTAAGGGCTGCATGGCAGAAAGACCAGGGGATGAACAACACCCTTGAGACCTCCATGGCAAAATATTACGCTGCTGAATCTGCAAATTTCTGCGCCTCTGAAGCAGTAAAGATATTCGGTTCCTACGGATTCTCTTCAGAGTATCCTGTAGAAAGATATCTGAGAGACGCAAAATCCTACCAGATTGTTGAAGGTACTTCAAACATTCAGAAGATGATAATTGCCCAGTTTGCCCTGGGTTACAGGAAGGCTTAAATAGCAAATTTTAAGGAGGTATATATATGGCTACAGAAGTAACGGTTCCGATGGTTGGAAAAATAGTAAATGTTAGTGTTAAGGTTGGAGACACAGTCAATGAAGATGATCAGATAGCAACCCTCGAAGCAATGAAGATGGAGATGCCCATCGTTTCACCGGCAGCTGGTGTGATTAAAGAGATACTGGTATCTGCAGGCCAGGAAGTTGAGGCAGACACTGTGCTTGCCATTATAGAATAAAAGAGCGGTGATGATATGTTAGTTGCAGGGATTGATATAGGCTCTATTACAACAGAGGCCCTCCTCTTTGACAAAGAGATGGGCATTGTCGGTTATACAATACTCCAAACTGGAGCTGATTCAAGAAAGACTGCTGAAATTGCCCTTGAAAAGGTTCTTACATATCCAGGAAAGGGTGCATCCGACATATCATATACAATTTCAACCGGCTGCGGGAGAAAAAGGGCTGCCTTTGCAAAAGAATCTGTTACAGAAATTACATGCCTCGCAAAAGGTGTGAACTATCTGTTTCCTGATGCAAGGACAATCATTGACATTGGCGGGCAGGATACCAAGGTAATAAGGGTTAACGAAAAAGGGCGTGTTGTTGAATTCGAGATGAATGATAAATGTGCAGCTGGCACAGGTAGATTCATCGAAGTAATGGCAAAGGCACTGAATGTGGACCTTGACAAAATAGGTGACATATCGTTAGGTCACAAGAAAGATTTAACGATTAGCAGTATATGCACCGTTTTCGCAGAATCAGAGGTTATTTCCCTTGTAAGTGAAGGGGAAGAATTGGAAGATATCCTTTATGGCATCCACAGGGCTATAGCTGACAGAACCATGGGTTTGATAAACAGGCTGGGTGGCGTTGAAAAAGAGGTAATAATGGCCGGTGGTGTTGCAAAAAACATCGGTGTTGTAAAAGCACTCGAGAAGGTCATGAACACCTCATTAAAAATTTACGTTGAACCCCAGATTATAGGTGCTTTAGGCGCAGCCATACTGGCGCTTGAAAAAGCCTCATAATCATAATCCTTTATAACCTAAAAAAGACTGGTAGCGTTGTTACCAGTCTTTTTTTATCCTTTGAGATCCAATACTGCTTCGCCAAGACGGATAACGGGTACCTGTGGATAGTTCCATGGGTGGCACAAAAATCTTTGATGGACGCTCAAAGGTTAATGCTTTCATCCAACATTTTAGCTAGAGTTCAACACAAGGCGCTCAGGAGAAAACCCTTGACAACGCCCTCCAGGGAGAAGCACTATATAAACTTGGTATCCCCGAGTAACTTCAGTGTGAAAAAGGAGAATATACATGAGTATATATCCTGAAATTGAGGAAAAACTGATGACCCCGAAAGAGGCTGTCAAAAAATTTATCAAAGACGGCTGCCAGATTGCAATCGGGGGATTTACTATCAGCCGGAATCCCATGGCAATCGCCTATGAAATCGTAAGGCAAAAAGTAAAAGGCCTGCACATTGTATGTCATTCCCACGGCCAAGCGCTTGATGTGTTAATTGGCGCCGGTTGCGTGAAGAGGTTAGAGATAGCCTATGGTGGTAACGGGAGGTATGCCCCCACCTGTATTCGATTCAAAAAGGCTATCCAGAGGGGAGAAATTGAGTTTGAAGATTATTCCAACTATCAGATGAGCTTACGATTTTTAGCCGGTGCTCTGGGAATACCATTTATACCGACAAAGTCAGGTCTCGGCTCAGACCTCATCAACCTTGAGGGATTTCCAAAGGAGATAAGAAAAGAACGGAAGGTCGCTTCAAAGAAGTGCGTCGTGATAGATAATCCTTTTAATGGCGTTGAGGATAAAGTAGTGCTACTTCCCGCCCTTATGCCTGACGTAGCGCTAATACATGCACAATATGTGGGGGAAGACGGAACAGTCCGTATAAAAGGACTTAAATTTGCCGATATAGAACAGGCAAAATCAGCCGATGTAGTCATTGTCACATGCGAGGAAATTGTACCACGCTCATTTATCAGGCTTGATCCTGACCAGAACTCACTCCCACCCTTTTTTGTTGATGCGATTGTGAGAGTCCCGTATGGTGCTCACCCAACAGCATGTTATGCATTTTACGATTATGACCCCAAGCATCTTAATCTCTATAAGAAGGCTGCGGAAGATGACACCCTCTTCAAAAAATATCTTGATGAGTGGGTATACGGGATTACAAGCCACGAGGAATACCTCAACAAGGTTGGCGCCTCTTCTTTGCTCAAAATCAAGGCAAATCCTGTTGTCGGTTATGCCCAGGGTCTTGACAGGAAGTAAAAGGCAATGAAAAATGTAAAATTAAAAATTAAAAATTATTAAAAATGAAAGTTCTCATTTTACAATTTATAATCTACAATTTGCAATGTATTTTAAGTGCTTGCGGGAGGTTTGATAGAAATGGTCAAATATACTGACAACGAGATGATGGCAATAAGCGCAGGCAGGTTTATTAAAGACAACGACATTGTCTTTGCAGGGACAGGGGTATCCATGCTCGCAGCTACAGCAGCAAAAAAGATTTATGCGCCAAAGGCAGTTGTCTTCTTTGAAACAGGTGGCATTGACCCATCTCTCGAGGAAGTACCTATGGCTGTTTCGGATTCACGGGTTATGAGCGGAACAAGCCTGAATTCAGGATTGATTGAAGCCTTCTCTATTGCCGGGCATAGAAGACTCCATACAATTGCTTTTCTCGGGGCAGCCCAGATTGACAAGTATGGGAACCTCAATACCACAGTGATCGGGGATTACCATAAGCCAAAAATAAGGTTCTCCGGTAGCGGCGGTGCATGTGATGTAGCATCCCTTGCGTCAGCTGTAATCACCTTTGTACAACATGAAAAAAGAAGGTTTGTTGAAAAGCTCGACTATCTCACAAGTGTGGGGTGGTACAGAGGAGGAGATTCGAGAAAGAAGATAGGCTTGCAGAGAGGAGGAGCATTTGCAGTTGTGACAAATCTCTGCGTTATGAAATTTGATGCGGAAACAAAAGAAATGTATCTTGCCGAATACTATTCAGGGGTGAGTATTGATAAAATAATTGAAAATACCGGCTTCACGATAGATGTCTCAAGAGCAATTGAGGCATTGCCGCCATCTCCAGAAGAATTGAGGATTTTAAGGGAGGAAGTAGATCCGCAGAAACTGATGCTGTAAATGGCGTGATCCGTGACGCGTGGTGCGTGGTCAGCCTTGCAGGGTATAAAATAGAATCAAACTAACCTTTAAAGATCGTAGTTCGTCAATCGGACAAAATTTTTGTAGAGAACAAGCTTCTTATCTTCATTCGAGATAGAAAGCGTGAGGACTTTGGGAAGTTCACTTCTCATAGAGCTAAAGGGGACGTCAGAGCCAAAGAGTACCCTCTCGGGACCGATGGTCTTGACAAATTCCAGTATGGCATCCCTGGACGCGAGGGCTGTATCAAAATATATATTTTCCATATCTTTAAAACTTTTTAAGAAATCGTAAGGATCTCCACCGAGCGTGCCGAGATGAGGGATGATAAGTGTAAGTCCATCAGCCATCTCAATAAATTTCTCCGTAAACGAGAGCTCCTCTTCAAAGATAATCGGCTTACCAATCTGTCTTAGTTTTTCAATCAATTCCGGCATTTTCTTATCCTCAAGCACTTTGTAATTGGAGGCTGAATCCTGCCACCCTCTCATCCAGTGCCACTTACCACCGCAGTACGCATCAGGTATGGGTTCGAAGCCTTCCCTGTCATAATCTTCTCTGATGTAGTGGTATGGGATAAATGTTTTTATCTTCTTTGTCTCATTTAGAAGCCTTATGTTTATTTCATTGCTTGAAATCGCCGTGGAGGGAAAGGGGATGATAGCAACATGTGTTATGCCTGACTCCTCCTGCTGATGCAATAATTCCCTCGTTGTCACATCAGTACCCATTGTAATTGATGGTCCCCAGTGTGAGTGACTATCAATGATAATGTCAAAACCCATAATTGCACTATGCATAACATAAATGGTATGTTGTTGTAAAGATACAGTGAAAAAAAGGATTCAAGGGGTCGAGAGAACGTCACTTGAACCCTGGAATCCTTGAACCCTTAAGGTATAATTAAACAGGATGGCATTGAATAATCTAAAGACCCCGTTACTCACCGTGGACATTATCATCCGCTACAAGGGTGGAATTGTTCTCATTGAACGGAAAAACCCTCCTCCAGGATGGGCACTGCCCGGAGGATTTGTTGAAGTAAATGAATCCCTCGAAGAGGCAGCAATAAGGGAAGCAAAAGAAGAGACGTCTCTTGATGTCAAACTAATTGAACAATTCCACGCCTACTCAAAGCCGGCTAGGGACCCCCGATTTCATACGGTATCGATAGTATTCATAGGGGATGGTGAAGGCATGTTAAAAGGCAAGGATGATGCAATGGAGGCAGGGGTTTTCGGCGAAGACTTACTACCAGAACAAATCGCCTTTGACCACAGAGAGATTCTTACCGATTACTTTCATTATTTAAAAACAGGTAAAAAACCACCCTTATTACCATAATTGGTGCCTGACACCTTTATCTTTTTCTTCGGCATAAGAAGATAACCTCCCGTGAGAGCAAGTCTTCCCTCGTGTATCCTTTATTCTGTAATATTTTTTCTCTCTCCGGGGTCAATAATTTATCTCCCTCATAAGTCAATTTCTCATCAAATACATCTATATATTCATGGAATATTTCTCTATACTGCTCCAGGCGAAGTTTGTTTAGGTATATATTAACTGGATATCTATTATCTAAAAGATGATCCCAGGGTGATACTTTGTTTGAAGGAGACTTGTCGGGATAAATCCAATCAAGATGATGACCGCCAGACAAACTCGGGAACAGATGTATACCAATCCAAGCAATTCCAGATTGCTTGAGAACACGATTGACCTCCATTATAGCTGCGGGAACATTATCAATATGTTCAAAAGCCCAAACAGAGTAAACTAAATCAAAAAAATTGTCAGGAAAGGAAAGGCTGGCTGCATCCATCTTGCGGATATCTATTTGCTCAAATGGAATGACTTTACCGTATTTTAAAGACAAATCTGAAAAAAACTTTCTATCAAAAAGAATATGCCTCAATAACGATTTAATGGCGCGTTCCACACCATTGGTTCTTGTAACCAGAATGAAAGTCTTCAAATTCATTTTATAGGTTGGAATTTCTATATCTATTCCGGTAACATCTGCACCATCAGCCTTAAAAAGAGCTGTTTGTATGGCTGTTTGTCCACATCCCACCTCAAGTATTCTGGCTTCTTCAGTTTCAACCCTCAGGTACGTCCTGATTATCTCAGATAGTTGCTTATGAAAGTTTACTGCTGACTCAGCATTCCCAAAAATGCCCTTCTGAAAGGCACGAAAGATGTTCCATGACGATAAAAAACGATGAATTAAGGGAATTTTTTGACCACTCATAACGGCTTTCATTAATTAGTTCCTTCTCGTCTTAAGTCATTTCTCTGAGAGTGCGCGGCACAGACAAAGCCGAAAGGTTTTCACAGAATGTGTTTGTTCCGGTGTTATCTGCCGGTGCGGGTTGAAGTATAGTATATGAATTAATGTTCGTCTCCTTTGTTCAAAATTACCTATTTGTCGGGAGCTTCTTTCCAGATTTGTATCTGATAATAGAAAGAAGTTATTTTGTCTGTGGGTGATGCCCTCATAAACCTCTCAAAAATTGTTTGGATTTTCCCTATTGCTAATTTTATAGGGTTTCTGCCTTTCTCATCATACCAAGGTTTCTTCCGTAACATTGCTTTTTGCTGGACATTATATTTAGCGATAAAGTCCTTTCCCCTTAAAGCTTTGCCTTCATGTTGTCTTTTTACTTCTCCCAATGTTTCAAATTCTCGCCAGTCTTTCATTTCTCTTTCTGCCCATGAAATAAAATCTTCAAAAGTCATTTCTCACTCTCCCCTTATTCAACGCCAAAGGATAAGGTGCGGTCACATTTTTTCGCCCAGGATAAGTAAAACATTTCGTTTAAAGAACAACCCATCATCTTTAATTAAAAAATATTTTGAAATATTGTCATCTTCCAGCCCAGATTTCAATATTTTTTCGATGTTTTTTATACTGTTTTTAGACTGGTACGCATGACGCAGATATTCCTGAAAATTTAGCTCAATCTCTATCTGAAACTCATTTACAATTTTTAAATCATTAGCCTTAAACAAATCTACAATTGACTCCAATGATAAAGCTGAATTGTGACTTATATCTATTGCTTTTTCCATGCCTTCAAAAAAATCGTTCGTTTTTTTGTCATCATACGCGATAATATCCTGAATACCCACTCTACCAAGCTTTTTACAGCATCGCACCATCTCCATAAAGACCTGATTATAGTTCTGCATATGATGGAAGGCTGATTTGCAAATAACAATTGAACAGGAATTACCCTCACAGGGAATCTTTTCTACATCGTGGCAGATAAATTTCACATTGGTTAAGTTGTTGCTCTTTGCCTGTTCATCTGCCAATTTAATTTCCTCATCTGAAATATCTATTCCCAGAACATAGTTTACGCTTTTTGCTGAAAATATTGAAAATTCACCTGTTCCACAGGCAACATCTAACATGGTGTCATTTTCATTCATTCTGAAAAAATCAAAATGGGCCTGCATATATTCTATATTTTTCGTAACAGACCAGCTACTGAAGCTTTTTGCCTGTCTGTTGAACTGCTTTTTTATAATCCCCTTTAACATTCCATTCACTTCTTAAGATTTATTCTAATCCATTTTTAAGATTATCACCAATAATTGAATATACCGCGTGCGGCACATTTTTATAGCGGGGAGCGTGGAGCGTATAGAATTTTGCATTGTATTTTTATGTAATTAAGCAGGGAAAGGTGATAATAATACAGAATCAAAACTTATAATTCAAGACCTGACCCCAATTCTTCACCCAATTCTTCACTTCAAGCACGGATTATTCTATCTTCCTCCCTTTTATCACATCAACCATGGTGAATTGCGGCTGGCAGAAGAGTTTCTTGATTTCCCCTCTGAACTGGTCCTGGGTGATAGGGACTTCGTGGGTCCCCACGACTACTTTTATATCCGGGAAGTTCTTCTCAAGTAATGTCTTATACTCATCCTTGAACGGGCATAATGTATCCATACAGTATGTAAAATGGATTGCATCAACCTTGAATTCGGTCAATGCCCGAATCCTGTTCAGGAGCTTTTCATGTCCCGTCAGTGTAGGACAGCCGGAACAGCTTACAATACCGACTAAATCGAGCTTCTCATCGTCTTTGTACCGTTCAAAGGCGCCCTTCCGCCTCCGTAAATCTGCCAGGCAGCTCACAGAGGAACAACCCAGATCCTGTGTTGCGTTTGAACATGCGAATATACCGATTCTCGCCATTTTTATCCCCCCTTTTTTTAATGCAAATCAGGACTTTTGCCTGACCTGTTTATTTCATTGTTGCAATGCTATCAGAGGGGAAAAAAGTTGTCAAGCAATGTTAAAGAGTTACCTGTAAGACACGAAGGACGAGGGACAGGATTATAGAGTAGGCAGTATGCAGTTGTTGCTTACTCCTTACTGCTTACTACTTACTGATGTTAGCCAAGCGCCGCTACAGCCTTCTTTATCCTCTCCACTCCTTTTTTGATAACTTCCATAGAGGTTGCAAAGGAGAGTCTCAGGTAACCTTCTTTGCCGAATTCAACCCCCGGGACAACCGCTGTATGGAAGTCTTCAAGGAGTATCTCTGTCAATACTGATGAAGAACCTATTTTTTTGCCCTTATATTTCCTGCCAAGGAGTTTATTAAAGTTGGGAAATACGTAAAAGGCACCCTTAGGATTGTAACAGGTCACGCCTTCAATGCTACGAAGTTCCCTCACCAGGAAGTCCCTTCTCTTTCTAAATTCACTGACCATCATCTTGATAAAATCCTGAGGGCCATTTAAGGCTACAACCGCTGCCTTCTGTGAAATGGATGTCGGGTTTGATGTGCTCTGGCTCTGTATATTTGACATAGCCTGTATAATCTCTTTAGGTCCTGCGGCAAACCCTATCCTCCATCCTGTCATTGCGTATGTCTTGGAAACACCATGGGCTATGATTGTTCTTTCTTTAAAAGAAGGATCAATGGAGGCAATGCTCGTGTGTGTATATCCATCATATGTGAGCTTTTCATATATCTCGTCAGATATGATATAAATATTATTCTCCACAGCTATTTTTCCAATCTCTTTCAGGTTTTCCACTGAATATACCGAGCCTGCCGGATTCGACGGATAATTCAGCACTATCCCTTTTGTCTTTTCTGTAATATGTTTTTTCAACAACCTTTTTGTAATCTGGAAATCATTCTTTTCAGATGTATCAACAAGCACAGGTTTTGCCCCGGCAAGTTCCACCATCGGCGGATAGGATACCCAGTATGGAATTGGAATAATTACCTCGTCACCCTTTTCAAACAGGGTCTGAAATAGGTTGTAGAGTGAATGTTTGCCACCACAGGAAACAATGACCTCATCCCTTTTGTACGTGAGATGATTGTCTCTTTTAAACTTTTCAATGATTGCGTCCTTGAGCGGGTCTATTCCGGCTGCTGGCGTGTACTTTGTAAAACCCTCATTAATGGCATCAATCGCCGCCTTTTTAATATGGTCTGGAGTATCAAAATCAGGCTCCCCTACTCCAAATCCTACAATGTCCAACCCCTGAGCCTTGAGGGCCTTTTCCTTTGCATTGATTGTTAGGGTTGGTGATGGTTTGAGTGAACTTGCTCTTTTTGATAGCATTTAAAACTCCTTTGGTTTTATTATGATTTCTCTCACCTTTATTTTAAAAAGCCTGTTAGAAGAATTCGCCCTTATCACACACGCCGTGTCCGCTCCTTTCCCGGTTCCCGCTATGGCAATGACATCAGAAAAGGGGATTAACCCGCTATCTGCGGCCATTGCAACAATCTCCACACATACCTTTATCCCCTGGGAAAACATCCTCAGTGTGTTCGCCACAAGGTCCTGCTCAGAATAGCCTGTAAGTTCACGAATTGCCGTGCCAAGGCTCCTCAAGACCATTGTGCCTGTGAGTACCTTTATGCCGCTTTTTATGAGTCTTCTTCTTATATCCTCTGAAAACTCCTGATATCCTTCTTCCGAAAACCCTGTATTATGTGTTACGACAACTATATTAAGTCCTTCATTGGCGTACTTTTCAAGTACCTTTTCTGCCGTATAGCCAGTTGTTGAGGCAATAACGATATTCTTGATATCCCTCCTTTTTGCATACTGAAAAACAACCTCAAGGGTTTTTTCCGTATTTTTTATTCCTGGCTTTTCGTGATACATTCCTTAACCCCATTGTCGATTTCAGATTTCAGATTGTCCCGCTTTTGGCGGGATTAAAGCTTACGGAATTTAACTCCGAACTCTGAACTCCGAACTCAAAACCGCGGCGCTACGTACCGCTGGAGGATACTTTTTACAATATCCCACGCTTTGTTGTCAATCAAAATATTTGCATGGTTGACAGGTAATTTGAAGAACATTTCATCGGGCGTGAGAGGGGATTTGCAGGATTTAACGCATACAAAACCATCCCCCTGCCCCATCTTCCATTCCTTGATTATGCCTTTGCCAAAAAGCTTTTCTGCTGAACCCATTACGTTGAAGAAACATGTTGTGAAGTATGAAACTGAATCACCACATATATCAAAATGCGGGACATGTTTTTCCATCTCAAGCCTCTCTGGTCTGTTAATTTCCTTTATCAAATCAGCATAGGTGCATAACTCTCTTATGGGGACAATATGCCTTTTGACAGAAGGGGATACAAGTTGAATAAACTTCTGATGCTTCATCGTATAGTCTGCAAACCCGCTGCCGTAGTGAGGTGTTGATATACATATCAAGGCCTTTGGATTTAAACCATGATGCTGTATTGCCCGTCTTGCCACAAGCCCACCCCTCGAATGGGCTATAAAGACTATATCCTGGCTATCAATAGAATCTACAAGGACCTTTAGTTCAGCTGCTGCATCGTCAACCATTCCATAAATATCCTGTGTCCAGCTTGCAATATTATAATTCTCCTTATTGCACCTTTCTGCAAGGGGTATAATCTCCTTTTCTTCCTTCAACAGGGTTTTAAAGGAGATAAACAAAACCTTCACTTCAAGGGGTGCAAACCATACATTCTCTGTAACCCCAAGTCCGTGAATGAGAACCACCCATGGGCCTTTATTTGCAGTCTTTATTATCATCACCAACACATATTATCAGTAAAGGGTTCAAGAGGCCAAGGAGTAAAGGATTCGAGTGAATTAACACACTTCAACCCTTGAATCCTTGAACCCTCGAATCCTGCATGTTTAAACATAATGTTTCACAACCACCTTAAGGATATGTTTTGTATCCCTTTCCACCTTGTACCTTTCATCAATCCTGTAACCAATAATCCATATAATATCCTTTTCTGAAAGGAGAAGGGGAATATGCCTTCTTCTTTCCTTTGGAATCTTCCGGGATATAAAAAAATCCTTTAACTTTATAGAATTTTTCATGCCGAGGGGGAAAAACCTGTCACCTTCCAAAAATGTCCTTACGTATAAATTCCCTATCTTATCCCTGTCGAAAAAGGCAATATTCCGGTCAGTTGGAATCTCCACAAGTTTATTGGGGTATGGTGAGACATCGAGATAGAGCATAAAGGGTTCAAGCCTATTTTCCCCAATTTTAACCGGAAATACACTCTTTGTCACTGTAACACCAGGTTTCTTTGTAAATTCAAGCTTTTTGTATACCCTCTTTACCCTTATGCCATGAGGCAAGATAAGTGTGAGATTTGGTCTACTCCCCATTATGACCTTTTCTATCAAACGGATATGTTCCCTCAGGGGGATAAATTTTGATTCCATCTGTGTAAGTACATTCGCTATTGCCCTGAATCTTGTTTCCCTATCTATATTTTTCAGGGACTCAATCTCTAATAATATGTCTTCCCCTTCCAATTGTCCTTCCTTTTTCAAAAATTCCATTGCCCTTTCCTCAAACAGATAATTAATCATGGTTAAATCCTGCAGTAATAAAAAAATCTTTTCTTTAAATGCCGGGTTCAACCTTTCCATTAACGGGATTACATGTTTTCTTATGAAATTTCTCTCATATATATCCTTTTTATTAGAAGAGTCCTCTACAAAGGGAATTGAACAATTTTTTGTATATTCTTCTATTTCAGACCTGTATATGTAAAGGAATGGACGTATTATATTCCCCCTCTTCACAGGGATTGATGAAAGTCCCCTTATCCCCGTCCCCTTTAATACCCGCAGAATAAAGGTTTCTACCTGGTCATCCATATTATGGGCAACTGCAATTTTATTATAGTTATGCCTACCTGCCACCTCTTCAAAAAAATCATATCGCAACATTCTTCCCGTATGCTGTACAGACATACCGGATTTACCCGCATACTCTTTTACATCAACCCTTTTTATGTAGTACGGAAGGAAAAACCTGTCTGCAATCGTTTTTATAAATTCTTCATCCCTGTCCGATTCCTTTCCTCGCAACAGGTGATTTACGTGGGCTATGCCGAGTTCGAAGGGTATCTTATCTCTGATTTCAATCAATACAAAGAGTAATGTGGTTGAGTCTATTCCTCCTGAGGCCCCGAGAAGGACATTGTCTCCCTTTTCTATGAGCCTTTCACGCTCAATGATTTTTTTGACTTTATCAACGAGGTTCATTAAATAGATAAGGGTTCAAGGGGTCGAGGGGTCGAGGGGTCAAGTGAATTAAAAACCCTTGAACCCTTGAATCCTCGAACCCTGTGCTTTATCACGAGCATGAAGAACAATTTGATGAACCACAGCTTGCACAGGAAGAGCCTGTGTTTGATGATGATGACTTAAACTTATAACCTACGGAAAATCCAAATGTGGACATCTTTCTTTTTGGTTTTTTTTCTCCACATGCCGGGCATGTTGGCTCATCATCTTTAAAGACTATGAGCTCAAATTCATTTCCACATTTCTCACATAAATATTCATATATCGGCATCTTAATGTCCTCCCTATGTCTTTTTCACCCTCCTTACCTCACCTGATAGATCATTGATAAGCCTTTTTAATGATTCCATGTATGGCTCCATTTTATTATTATCCATATCCATAGAGAATGCTCTTTCAGCAAATATCAGTGACCTCGTAAACCTGTTTTTAAAATAAAAATAAAAAGCAGATGCATACATATATAAAAATAATGCCTTCTTGTTCTTGTTATCAAGGTTGGAAACCTTCTGGAATAATCTTCGGGCAAGTTCATAATATTCACTCTCAAGGTAACTATTTGCAGCCTTAAACACCAACAATGACCTTTCGCCCTGATACATATCGTTCAAAAGCCCTTTAAAACCCTTTTTTCCATATATCTTTGTGAGGGCCTTCTCGTTTTCAAAAATAAAGCGCGGCAATAGATAGTTGTTTTTATACAATCCTATAAGGTCCTTCAACTGCCCGACAAGCTCTTTTAAAAGAATCCTTATCTCTTTTAGACCTTCTTTCAATCTCTTCTCTGCCTTATTGATGAGAATTTCAATCTCATGGACTATCTTCCTTTCAGGGCTTGTAAGTTCATTTAATGCTATGTCAGACTTAGGCTTGTAATACTCAAACTGATACAGGTTTTCTCTTAATTTCATCGCTTCATGAAATGTATATCCTACCGTTATATCATACAGTTTTTCCTTATAGGTGGCTTCGTCTGAGTTTCTGAAAAGCTCATGGCACATTTCCTTTAACCTATAAAGACAGCTTTTGCCTCTGTCATCAACGAAATCTTCGATATTCGTGAAGCACAGCTTGCCTTCCTTAAATAGCGTTCTACACTCTATACATTTTGTGTAAACACAGATGGATTCTTTAATCAGGTCTATCTGCTTCTTTTCTAAGTTTGTCATCTTTATCATCACCTTGATTTCCTTTTATAAGGGCTCTTAATTCATCGCCATCGATGGTTTCCTTTTCAAGCAAGGTCTGTGCTACCTTCTCCAGAAGTTCTCTCTTCTCACTCAGCATAGTATTTACTTTTTGATAGGACTCGTCTACTATCCTCTTTACTTCGTTATCTATCTCCCTCGCTGTTTCTTCACTGTAGTCCTTTATCCCAAAAGTCGGATTTATATCTAAGAAAAGAGGTTTTCTTTCCCTCTCAAAGGTCATATATCCGAGTTTTTCGCTCATACCATATTCCTTCACCATAGATTTTGCAATATCTGTTGCCCTCATAAGGTCATTTTGAGCGCCTGTAGAAATATCCCCGAATATTATCTCTTCTGCAACCCTTCCACCGAGAAGGACACATAATCTATCAAGAAGTTCACTTTTTGTCATAAGATACCTGTCCTCGGTTGGAAGTTGCAGTGTATATCCCAAGGCCGATATCCCTCTCGGTATAATGGAGATTTTATGCACCGGATCTGTAGTGCCAAGAAATTCTGCCATAAGCGCATGCCCTGTTTCGTGATAGGCAATTATCTCTTTCTCCTTTGGGCTCATTACCCTCTTCTTTTTTTCGAGGCCTGCCACGACTCTATCGATAGCCTCTTCAAATTCTTCCATACTCACTAAAGTTTTTCCCTTTCTTGCGGCGAGCAGGGCTGACTCATTTACCAGGCTTGCAAGGTCTGCCCCCACAAACCCCGGTGTCCTTGCGGCTACCACCTTTAAATCAACATCCTTCCCGATCTTTGCACCACGTACGTGGACATTCAGAATCTCTTCCCTACCCTTTATATCCGGCCTATCAACAAGGACATGTCTGTCAAACCTCCCTGGTCTAAGCAACGCCGGGTCAAGGATTTCAGGTCTGTTCGTTGCCCCCATGATAATCACACCTGCTTTTGTATCGAAACCATCCATCTCGGCAAGAAGTTGATTGAGTGTCTGCTCTCTTTCATCGTGGGAAGAAAGGGGATTCATGCCCCTCGCCTTACCAAGCGCATCGAGCTCGTCTATGAATATGATGCACGGGGCCTTTTCCTGAGCCTGGGCAAAAAGGTCTCTCACGCGCGACGCCCCCACGCCAACGAACATCTCAACAAAATCTGAACCACTCATGCTGAAAAACGGCACCTTTGCTTCTCCGGCTACTGCCTTTGCAAGAAGCGTCTTCCCTGAGCCAGGAGGACCAACAAGAAGTATACCTTTCGGTATCTTCCCTCCAATATTAAGAAATTTTTGCGGGGTTCTTAAATACTCTATTATTTCTTTCAATTCTTCCTTTGCTTCATCCACACCCGCCACATCTTCAAAGGTAATTTTTATCTCATCCTCACCATATATCTTTCCCCTGCTTTTCCCAAAATTCAGGACGGATGACGGGGCGCCACCCATCCTCCTCATGAGCAGATTCCATATAAGTATGATGACAGCAAAAGGTAAAACCCACGATATAATAGCCTTTATAATCTTGTTTTCATAATAGCCTGCAAATTTAATGTTGTACTTCTGCAATTCTTTGACAAGGTCCGGGTCTTCCACCCTGCTGGTCAAGAACTTTGTCTTTTTACCATCATCGAGGGCAAGCATGCCCTGGATAGTTTCGGTGTTTATCACAATATCACTGATCTTCCCTTTCGCAATAAGCTCTTTAAACTCACTATACGGTATGTTTTTGACTTCACTTTTAAAAAAATAGCTGTTGATTACTATTATGGCGATAAAGGCTATGATGAAATAAAGAAAGGTAAAACCCTTTGTTTTTTTATCTTTGTCTTTAGCCCTCTCTTTTAACTCAAGAAAAATGTTCTTACTTTTTTCTTGTTTTGACCTTGCCCTTCTTTTTTGCATGATAAAGTCTAACAAAAAACCGTCTGTTTTTAAATATGTTTTTAAGAACCGGGCAGTAAGCAATAAGCATTAAGCCTTCAGTCCTCTCTCAAGAAACCTATTGACACCAAACAAATGTTTGGTATAATACACGTATGCTCACAAAAATAGGGAAAAGGATAAGGGTCGGGGTCGTATTCAAAGAAGAAGGACAGAAAATAGAACCCAAATGGTTTTTATGGAGAGGAAGGAGGCTGGTAGTAAAAAGGATCACGTATACATGGCGCGAAAGGATAGGTAAAGAGCTGGTACACAGATTCGCACTCACGGATGGAAGGGACCTTTACGAGCTTTCCTACTGGCAGGAAAGGTTGCTCTGGTTTCTCGAGGCAGTTGAAACAGATGGATAAGGTTATCATGTATATAGACATGGATGCCTTCTTTGCATCCGTTGAACAGACATCCCGGCCCAAACTCTGCGGCAAGCCTGTTGCGGTAGCAGGGAGAAACAGAAGAACAGTGTTGGTGGCTTCATCCTACGAGGCAAAAAGGCTTGGAATCAAGACAGGAATGACAAAAGGAGAGGCGCGAAGGATACTCCCCTCCCTTACCATCGTGGAGGGCAAAAATGAAAAATATGTGGATACATGTGTAAAGATAAATGAGATATTACTCAGATATACCCCCGAGGTGGAGATACATTCGATAGATGAATCCTTTATTGATCTCACGGGTTCCTTTCCTTTGTTTTCTTCTCCCATCAGGGTTGCCAGGGCAATTAAGGGAGAGATAAGGGATAGCTTTGGAATCACCTGCTCTGTGGGGATTGGGCCAAATAGACTCGTCGCAAAGATGGCGGGTGAGAGCGGTAAGCCTGATGGATTGGTGATGGTAAAGAGAGAAGATGTGAAGGAATTCATGAAGGAACTCCCCGTAGAAAGCATCCCGGGGGTAGGCAAAAGGATAGGGATGGCATTAAAAAACCTGAAGGTAAAATCATGCGGAGAACTCAGGGATTTTCCTGTCAGCATACTCCGGAGAAGGTTTGGAATATGGGGAGACTACTTATCTTTTATGGCACAGGGGATAGAACCACCTAAGGATGAAGGTCCCGGAAAATTGCCCGCATCTATCGGTCACAGCATGACCCTCGAGCAGGATATAGGAGACAGAGTAGCCATCAAAGCCCATATACTCGAACTTTCAGAGATGGTGGCAAGGAGATTAAGAAAGGAAGGGGTAGCAGCAAGGGGCTTCTCTCTTACATGGAGGTATCCCGATTTTACCACCTATACAAAAAGGGTCTCCATTCCCTTTCACACACAGGACAGTAAAATGATATACCAGGTCATTGGAAAATTGATGGATTGTATAAAATTGAAGGACAGGTTGAGGCTTCTTGGTGTCACAGCCTTCAACATTCAAAAATCAATGGCGATTTCTTCTTTGATAGAGAAAAATGATAGAAGGGAGAAACTCTATAAGGCGATGGATAGTATAAATGATGCATTCGGGGAACACTCTATACACCGGGCCACCCTGCTTTTATGCAAAAAACACCATTGGGTTATTTCTCCGGCATATAGACCCTACAAATCCTATCCCCATAAACAGTGAGAACAATAGTTCGGAGTTATGAGTTCGGCCTGCCCTGCTGCGCAGAGCGAGGCCAGGGAGTCCGGCGAAGTGAGCCGAAGGACAAGGGACGCAAAATCGTTTATCGTTTTGATTGCTGACAGCTGATGGCTAATGGCTTGCAGTTCCCTCGAACCCGTTAGCCCTTGGGTAAAAAAGTTTTGCTTGACTTAACCCCACCAAATATATTATTTTAGACAAATTTTGAAAGGTAATATGATGAAAACGTACTTTCCAAAAACAAATGATGTGAGAAAAGACTGGTATGTAGTCAATGCAGATGGAGCGACCCTTGGCAGGCTTGCAGCAAAAATAGCCACAATCCTCAGGGGGAAAAATAAACCTACGTTCACACCCCATACGGATGTAGGAGATTTTATCATTGTGGTGAATGCAGAAAAGGTTAAACTTACCGGCAGAAAACTATACCAAAAAACATACAAAAGTCATAGCGGTTATCCCGGAGGGATAAAAGCGATAAATGCAAAAACCCTGCTCGACAAAAAACCGGAAGAGCTCATCATGCTTGCTGTAAGAGGAATGCTTCCAAAAAATACCCTGGGAAGACAAATCCTAAAGAAATTAAAGGTTTACAGAGGAAATAAGCATCCTCATAAAGCCCAGATACCAAAAGAATTGGAGATAAAGGAGGTAAGGGGTGCCTGAAAAAAGGTACTATGCAACTGGAAAAAGAAAAACTGCTATAGCAAGGGTCTGGCTAAAACAGGGTGCCGGAGATTTTCTTATAAACGGAAAGACCCTTGATGAATATTTCTCCCTCGAGGAATTAAAATTGATGGTCAATAAGCCACTTATGCTTACGGATAACATCGGAAAGTTTGATATAATAGCGAATGTTTATGGCGGCGGTATCCCTGCACAGGCATGGGCTTTGGGTCATGGAATTGCAAAAGCCCTTTTGGAATACAACGTAAACCTGAGAACCACTCTCAAGAAGCAAGGACTCATCACAAGAGACCCGAGGGCCAAAGAGAGAAAGAAGTATGGCAAAAAAGGGGCAAGAGCAAGTTTCCAGTTCTCGAAGAGATAATCTTTGATGTGGAAAGCAGGTATAATAGGAGCTACTGGATATACAGGGCTTGTACTTATATCCACGCTTCTCTCCCATCCAAAAATAAAAACCACTCTTATCACCTCCAACACGTACAAGGGTAAGAAAATATCTGCAATATTCCCATCCCTTAACGGGCTGTTTGAGGAAACGCTTCTGCCCACGGATGGAAAACACAATGGTAAATGTGACGTATATTTCCTGTGCCTTCCCCATGGAAACTCAATGGAAATGGCAAAAAGCCTGTTCAACGGCAAGGCAATCATTGTTGACTTGAGTGCCGATTTTAGATTTGAGGATGTGGATATCTATGAAAAGGCTTACATAAAACACAACGCCAAAAAACTCATCCCTGAAGCAATATATGGACTCCCGGAACTTTACAGAAACAAAATAAAGGGTGCAAAGCTTATAGCCAATCCGGGATGCTACCCCACCTCTGCGATTCTCGCACTCTACCCCCTCCTGAAGGATGGTCTAATAACCGGTGATATTTTTATAGACTCAAAATCAGGTGTGAGTGGTGCAGGGAGAGAAACAAAATTAGGGAGCATGTTCTGCGAGGTATCTGAGGGTTTCAGGGCTTACAACGTGGGTATACACCGCCATGAACCAGAGATACAAAAAGAGGTAAACAAATTCTCTGACACGAGAGTAACCTTCGTTCCCCATTTACTCCCCATAAACAGGGGTATCCTCTCAACAATATACAGCAGATTGAAAACCTCTGCTCAAACAAAGGATTTAATAAAATTATACAGAAAAACTTACAAAAACGAACCCTTCATAAGGATTCTGGACGAAGGGACTTATCCGGATACAAGATTTACGAGATTTTCCAACTATTGCGATATTGGTTTAAAGGTTTTCAGAGATGGCAGGATTATTATCATCTCCGCCATTGATAATCTCGTCAAAGGGGCATCAGGCCAGGCTATTCAAAACATGAATATTGCTTTAGGTATACAAGAAACAACTGCCCTCAATAACATCCCGCAATACCCATAGCCTATTACCCTATCTGTATCAATCTATTATTGTTGGTGTTCAATCCTTTCAAACACGTCACTATATTCACTACTTACAATGAGCTTGATCTTTCTCCCTGCCTCGAGCACCAAATCTTCCTGGATGCTGTTTAAAATAGAAATCTTTTTAAGTTGCTTTTCATCATTATATACTCCATACCTCACTTTTACTTCTTTATCGAGGCCATTTCCTAATGCCACTTCATCCTTCTCGGAAAACACCATGAACCCTCTGGTTCTCGTAACAGGGTTTTCCGCACACGATACAAGAAAGACTATTAAGAAAAGCGGGGCAAGATACTTCATAAAATAATATATAGTCTACAAACAATATTATGTCAATCAAGGTTCCTCTTTATCGCTACTGATTGCTAACCGATGAATTTAATTATCGTTGACTATTCAATGGTTTTCTATTATTATTACCAATATGTTCGAAAGATTACAGGAGAGATTAGAGACCACATTTAAAAAACTGAAGGGGTACGGGAAGCTTACCGAAGCCAACATAAAAGAATCCCTGAGAGAGGTAAGGATTGCCCTTCTTGAGGCAGATGTCAACTACAAGGTCGCAAAAGATTTTCTTGAGAAGGTCAAAGAAAAAACCCTGGGCGAAGGAGTACTCACGAGCATAACCCCTGGACAGCAGCTTATAAAGGTTGTCTATGACGAGTTATGTGAGCTTCTCGGCAAGACCAATAAACCACTTGATGTATCAGGCTCTCCGCCGGTAGCTATCTTGCTAATCGGGCTCCAGGGTTCAGGAAAAACAACAACAGCAGGAAAGCTCGCCCTCCTCTTACGTAAAAGAGGCAGGAAACCGCTACTTGTCCCTTCAGATATATACAGACCTGCTGCTATAGAACAATTAGTAAAGATAGGTAGTCAGACAGGCATAGATACATTTTCTATAAAAGAGATAAAAGACCCGCTGACAATCTGCAAAGAAGCAAAGGCGTACGCAATGAAAAATGGTTACGATACACTCATTGTGGATACTGCCGGGAGATTACACATAAACAATGAAATGGTAGAAGAGCTTGTAAATCAGAAGAAATTCCTGACACCCAGAGAGACCCTTCTTGTTCTCGATGCAATGACAGGTCAGGATGCGGTAAACATTGCAAGTACATTTAATGAAAAGCTGGACGTTGACGGCGTTATCCTCACAAAACTCGATGGAGATACAAGGGGCGGTGCAGCTATTTCCATAAAGGCAGTGACAGGCAAACCTATAAAATTTATCGGCATCGGTGAGAAATTTGATGCCCTTGAAGCTTTTCATCCTGAAAGGATGGCATCCCGTATACTCGGCATGGGGGATGTCGTTTCTCTTGTGGAAAAAGCTCAGGAAGTATTTGATGAAAAGAAGGCTAAAGAATTAGAAAAAAAGCTAAGAAAAGACGAATTTACCCTCGAAGATTTCAGGGAACAGATAAAGCAAATGAAGAGTCTCGGATCTGTAGAATCTATAATCAGCATGTTTCCTGGGTTCAACAAATTTAAGGGTGCAATAAACTTCTCTGAAGCAGAAAAGGATATAAAAAAGACAGAGGCTATCATCAATTCAATGACACCAAAGGAAAGATTATATCCCAACATTATAGACGGAAATAGAAGGATAAGAATCTCAAAGGGAAGTGGTGCAAATGTCCAGGATGTAAACAACCTTTTAAAAAAATATATGGAAACGAAAAAGATGATACGGAAACTGACCAAGGGAGGCATGAAGGGCTTCCAGCGACAACTATTCTTAAAATAAGGAGGTGGGGAATTTGGCTGTAAAATTCAGATTGACAAGGTATGGAGCAAAGAAAAAACCTTTTTACAGGATTGTAGTAGCTGACAGTAGTTCTCCAAGGGATGGAAGGTTTATAGAGAGGGTAGGATTTTATGACCCCCTTAAAGAACCTGCTCAGATAAGCCTTGACAGAGAGAAGATAAAGGCTTGGTATAAAAAGGGGGTAAAACCCACAAAGACAGTGGAGAATCTATTTAAAAAAGAAGGGGTTTTGAAGGAACTAACATAATAACTTTCGGAGGTGGGGTCGTGTTGAAAGAATTAGTTGAATATATGGCAAAGGCTTTAGTAGATAATCCTGATCAGGTAAAGGTATCAGAAATTGAAGGCGAAAGAACATCTGTTATCGAATTGAATGTTGCTAAAGACGACTTGGGAAAGGTAATAGGAAAACAGGGTAGAACTGCAAGGGCTATGAGAACCATATTGAGTGCAGCCTCCACAAAGATAAGGAAAAGGGCGGTACTCGAAATTATAGAGTAATGAGGTATATTCCTGTCGGTAGAGTAATATCTACCCATGGTGTGGGGGGAGAGGTAAAATTTAGATATTACAACGATGCAAAAGAAGGTTTTCTAAGATACACCACATTATTTGTAGAACACGGCGCTGAAAGAATTGAACTCAAGTCGACAGGAATAAGATCTCAAAAAGGTTTTTTCTATATAAGATTTGAAGGTCTAAAAACGCCTGAGGAGGTTTTTTCCCTCATGGATAAGGAATTATCTGTGAGGGAGGAGGATCTCCCTCAATTAGATGAAGATGAGTACTACGATTATCAGCTGATCGGGCTCGACGTGTTAAACAGGAAAGACGAAAAGATTGGAAAGGTGGAAAGGGTATTCCATACTAAAGCAAATGACATTATCGTTGTTATGGGTAAAAAAGAAATATTCATCCCCATGGTTGAAGGATATATCGCCAGGATTGACCTTAAGGGTTCATTTATAAAGATAGATGAGGAAGCGCTCCTTGTATGATCTTAACCATTCTCACCCTATTTCCAAACATATTTAAAACCCCCCTGCAGGAAAGCATCATTAAAAAGGCAATCGACAAGGGGTCTGTCAAATTTAACATCATAAACATAAGGGATTTTGCAGAGGATATTCATAAAACATGCGATGATAATCCATACGGTGGTGGGCCCGGAATGGTAATGAAAATAGAGCCCATATACAAGGCTATGAAGTTTGTTGAAAAAAACATAGGAAAGCCAAAATATATCTTGCTCACCCCCCAAGGGAAGATTTTTAACGAAGATACAGCAATAAGATTATCAAAGATACCCCACATCTGCCTTATCTGTGGACGATACGAAGGCACAGACGAAAGGATGCTTGCCTTTATTGATGAGGAAATATCCGTAGGGGATTATGTTTTATCAGGTGGAGAAATACCTGCCCTTATTTTAATAGACTCAATAACAAGACGCATCCCCGGTGTGCTTGGTAATGAAGAATCGATTATTGACGAGAGCCTGAAGGGGTCTTTGCTTGAATATCCTCAATACACAAGACCGGATGTATTTATGGAAATGGAGGTGCCCCCTGTACTCCTTTCTGGAAACCATGAGGAGATAAAAAAATGGAGAAGGAAAGAGGCTATAAGAAAAACGATATTAAAAAGACCAGACCTGATGAACAACTTCGAACCAACTGAGGAAGATAAAAAATTTATCAGAGAAATACTGGAGGAAATCCCTGAGTAATGTCAGTATTGCTATTATTCATTATCCGGTATATGACAAAAACAGGAATATTATCGCAACAAGTCTAACAAATCTTGAAATACACGATATTGCAAGAACCTGCATGACATTTGGTATAGAGTTATGCTATATTGTTTCACCGCTTGTAAAACAAAAGGAGATCATGGAAAAACTTATACATCACTGGAGATATGGGTACGGGGCTCAATACAACCCGGCAAGGGGTGAGGCATTAAATAAAATAAGAATAAAGACCGATGTGAGGGAAATGATAGAAGGGATAGATGGCGACCCAATAATAATAGGAACATCTTCAAAGGAAAGAATGGTAAACACAATAGGATACGATGAACTTAACAGGCTGATAAAAAAAGAGACGAGACCATGTCTTCTACTCTTTGGAACAGGTTGGGGTCTATCTGATGAGATAATCAATTTATGTGAGAAAATGCTTGTACCGATCAAAGGTAAGGGGGATTATAATCACTTATCCTTGAGGGTAGCGCTTGGTATAATACTTGATAGAATTTTCGGCGAAAGAGGAGGATACGATGAATGAGATGGTCGATCTAATCGAAAAAGAACACATGAGGCTGGACTTGCCAGAAACAAATGTTGGTGATAACGTAAGGGTTTACACAAAGATATTTGAAGGAGACAAGGAAAGGATTCAGGTGTTTGAAGGCATTATAATAAGAAAAAGAGGGGGAAATACAAGGGCAACATTCACGGTAAGGAAGGTATCATATGGCGTCGGGATAGAGAAAACCTTTCCCATGCACTCACATTTAATAGATAAGATAGAAATATTAAGCAAGAGCAAGGTAAGAAGATCGAAACTTTATTACCTGAGAAACTTGAAGGGGAAAGCTGCAAAACTAAAAGAGAAAAGGTATTAATGGGTTGTCCTCTTGCAGGCCTGATCGGTGGTATAGATGAAGCAGGGAGGGGACCTCTCGCTGGCCCGGTAGTATCTTCTTGTGTGGTGTGGAAAGGTTTACCTGATAAAAGAAAAAAAGTAAATGATTCAAAACTCCTGACCGAAAAAGAAAGACTGAGTTTGTTCCCGTGGATTGTAAATCATGCATATAAGGTAGGTATAGGCATAGCAACTCATGAGGAGATCGATAGAATAAATATCCTCAACGCAAGCCTCCTTTCTATGGATAGGGCTTTAAAGGATACAGGCATTCAGCCAAATCTTTTACTTATAGACGGCAAGTATGGAATTAAAGGTTTCCCGGACGGGAAACCAATAATAAAAGGCGACAGAAAATGTTTTTATATTGCCTGCGCCTCTATCGTTGCAAAGGTCATAAGGGACCGTATCATGGAAATGTTTCATATAGTATACCCCGAGTACAATTTCAAAAAAAACAAAGGGTACCCCACAAAAGGCCATAGAAGAGCAATCAAAAGGTATGGGATCTCACCAATACATAGAAAAACATTTAGAGGAGTAAAAGAACATCTTGCTCACTAAAAGGGAAGAAGGTACAAAAGGAGAAGAAAAGGCAATAAAAATCCTGAAAAAAGAAGGTTACAAGATCATTGAGAAAAACTATAGAAACCCTTTTGGTGAGATAGATATTGTAGCTGAAGAGGACGGATATCTTGTATTTGTTGAGGTAAAAAAGAGAAATACAGCTACCTATGGGGATCCTTTTCAGGCGATTGACACAAAGAAGAAAAAACACATGATTAAATCTGCAATGTTCTATATGAAGGACCATAAATGTTTCGACAAAAGGGTAAGATTTGATGTAGTAGGAATAGCGGGGGAGCATGTTAAGATAGTGAAGGGTGCATTTATTGTAGAGTAAGAACCAGGATCAAGATCAGGGGTTTAGAAACATGATGGATGAGAAGATCATAAAACTGTTAAGGGATGTAAAAAGGGGGAAAGTCCCTGTTGAAAAGGCATATGATATGTTAAAGGATATACCCTTTGAAGACTTAACCCACACAAAGATTGACTTCCACAGGACAGTCAGAAAAGGTATCCAAGAAGTAATATTTGGAGAAGGAAAAAGTTTAAAGCAGATAATAGAAATTATTAAATCCATGAGAGAAAAAAGGGTGGATGTACTCGCAACACGTATAGGGAACAACATTGGCAGGAAGCTAAAAGAAAAATTTCCCTCCGGCATATACAGCGAAGAGGCGCGATGTTTTTACATAAAAGAGGACCGCTCAATAAAAGGAAAGGGGACTGTACTGATAGTATCTGCAGGCACAGGTGATGCAAAGGTAGCTGGAGAGGCATACATCACCTCAATGTTTTTCGGAAATGTTACTGAGAAATTATACGATGTCGGTGTTGCAGGAATACACAGGCTGATCCAGAACCTTGAGGCCCTTAAAAAGGCAAGGGTCATAATAGTTGTTGCCGGTATGGAAGGGGCGCTGCCTTCCATAGTAGCAGGTATTGTCGGTGTACCTGTAATAGGGGTTCCAACAAGCATAGGATATGGAGCAAGTTTCGGGGGATTGACGGCAATGCTTGCTATGCTCAATTCATGCTCCACAGTTTCGGTATTCAATATAGACAACGGGTTTGGTGCGGCATATTTTGCCACCTTGATAAACCGCCTATGAATATACTTTACATAGACCCTGTTTTCGGTATTAGCGGCGATATGATGATAAGTGCACTCATCGATGCAGGGTTACCCTTTGAAGAACTTCACAAACTTCTAAAAAACATACCTCTTCCCTTGCCCTCTATGGTTCCTGTAAAAAAAAGGCAGGGCATTATAAAAGGAACATATCTGAAGATTGAGGATTCCGATATTCACCTGTCTATCAGTAAAATGGAAGAACTCATAAAAGGATTGAAGGTAAAGGACAGGATAAAAAAGGATGCAAAGGGCATGCTCGACATCATCCTTAAAGCAGAATCAAAAATCCATGGCACCTCAAGAGATGAACTCCACCTGCATGAGCTTTCCCATATTGATACATTTATAGACTTTTTGTGTGTCGCAAAAGGCATGGATTATTTTAAAATTGAAAAGGTCTACTCTGGACCAATTCCGCTTGGTAGGGGAACAATAAAAACATCCCATGGTATCATACCAAACCCGCCGCCTGCAACTCTTGAGATTCTTTCTGGATATAATGTAGCCTTTTTTGAGGATGCTTTAGAACTTACAACACCAACTGGTGCAGCAATTGTAAGGTACTACGTAAAAGATAAGAACAAAAGGCCTGTCATGAAGATTGAAAAAACAGGGTACGGGCTTGGTACATATAAAACAGATAAACCTGACACCTTAAGAATATTCATTGGAAAGGACAAAGAGCCTCAATATGATGAGGAGTTATGGGTGTTAGAGGCAGATATGGATGATATGGAAATGGAGTATATCGGGGCAGTAGCGGACAGGATAAGGAGTGAAGGTGCCCTTGATGTACTATACTTCCCTGTCTACATGAAAAAGGGGCGAATAGGCATGAGGCTTTCCATTACTGTAGCGGAGGAAAAGGTGCAGCATCTGTTGGACACACTCTTTTCAGAGACGACAACGTTCGGGATAAGGATGAGAAAGGAATTAAGGAATATCCTGAGAAGGGAGGAAAAAACTGTAAAAACCTCCTATGGGTCAGTGAGAATAAAAAATGGTTATGACAGGCAGGGAAAACTCATCAAAACACACATTGAATTCGAGGATGTAAAAAGGATTGCGGAAGCAAAAAAGATTCCTTATAGAGTGCTACTTGAATCTATAAAAAAAGAAGTAGGCAGTAGAAAGTAAGCAGTAAGCAGGGAACACTATTCATTATTTCCTTACCCGCTCACATCAGAAAAAAAGCTATTTATGACTTCTATCTATCGTAAATAGAACAATAATAAAACTTCCACCTACAAAGGTTGTGTTCGTCTATGGCTGATACGATGAAGATTACGGAATGAAAGCACCCAATATACGGCTCAGTGGGAGCCTGATTTATAGGCGATCCGCTGGCTACTTGTTCGGTATTCTTATCTTTTTCTACCTTGGTGGGTTTATAATTAGCATAGCGAGCATATTGCCCTTGCTACCCCAATTCAGCGTTTTTCAGTAAATATGTTTCATGTCTACGTCTACAATCAGCGTAGCGAGCAGGTTGCCCTTGCCGATAATTCGGCCGTGCATGTCACGCGTCTCATTCCGTTTTGGATCATAGTACCCTCTAAGTAGGTTGTGTACGTCACGACCTTCAAATCTGCCGTCATTTAGTTGTCTGATTTTCCCAATATACCTGTTGTTCCTGTCTCTGAGTATTTGGTCTGCCATGACTTTACTCCTCTCTTTCGTGCCTCGGGTTGAACTTTCGGCGTAAAGGCGAGGTTCTTCAGTACGCCGAACGCTCCGCATAACAGGCTGGCAAAGGAGCGCATCTAATCTGCCAGTCCGAGTTGATTCGGTTGTCAGGCCAGAGAAATCATCCCATCCTTCCCGACTTAATTTCAGGTGATAACCGCTCCTCAAAGTACACTTCGAGAGCTGCCACCCAGTGTTTGTCTTTTGATTCCTTCACATTAAACAGCAGGAGTCTCGTTCCCTCATCACCCTTAAGGGCAGTCATCACCTCACCAGTATTGTCTCTTATGTGCTCAAAAGCTCTCTTCATAGAGTTTGTCAAATGTCTACCCACCTTTATGACACCCCGGATAGGATGCCAAAACACATAAACACCTGGCTTCCAAATATGCTGTTCCTCAGAGTTCTCTGCTTCTGCTAAAGGGAAGTCGTATATCTCGAACTTGTTTCGATGCGCCGAGAACTCCTTTCCAAACAAATCTTTCACTTCTGCAATATCCATGATTTATATCCTTTCCTATTTACGCCCAAGTTTGCAACATATCACATGTGGCACTGGACAATCTCGGGGCATAAATCTTATAAGTAACCGCCTCAAGAGCTTTACAAATGGTTATCAGCGTGTTAGCCCCTTCATTCCAATGGTCATTGCCTTGGTGCAGGCGTAGAGCCAGTCTGACGTCCCTTCTCATCGTAGGTATAGATCATCGAACCTCTCTGTACGTTGACCGTCGATGAGGTGTAGCCCTTCAGTCCGTCTTTCGGGCCGTTTCCCGCCGGCACCGAGCCGATTTGCCTTCCTTTCTCGTCATAGATGTAGACCACTTGGCCTCTCTGAACTGCATTACCGATTGCCATTTTTGTTCCCCCTTTCTTGGTTAATTTGCCCGTTTCGAGATGTCACCCAAACGGTTTGATTTCATTCTCACACTTGAAACTCTTATCAGTTTGAGGGTTACTTGTTAAATCATCATCCTTCTCTTTGTTGTATGTTTTGTAAAGCTCTTGAGGCAGATAAGCGGACTTTCTTATCTTTATCGGTGAATGCTTGCATAAGTAATTTGGAAGCTTCCAAGCCTCCGATTTTTTCAAAAATACTGATGATATATAATTTAACGTGAGTTTTGCCTTCTTTAAGTGCTTCCGAAAAAAAAGGCATGTACTTTTCCAATGACCTTTGTGTTATCCAGTTGGGGTCTACTCGCTCTAATGCTTGTTCGACATTTATTAGAACATTTTCATCGTCATCCCATATGGAGAGAATGAGGGGTTCCACCGCATGGGGGTCACCCATATTACCAAGGGCAATGGCAGCTCCAGAGCGGACAATTTCATCCTCATCACCCAATGCTTTAATGAGGGGTTCCACTGCACGGGTATCACCAATCTCACCAAGGGCAAAAGCAGCTTCAGAGCGGACATCTTTTTCATACTCACCCAATGCCTCAAGAAGGGTTTCTACTGCTCTGGGGTCACCCATATTACCAAGGGCAGAGGCAGCATAAAAGCGGCGGAAATACGTATTCTTATCCTGTAATGCTGTGAGGAGCGGTTCCACCGCTGGCTTACCAATCTTGCTAAGGGAACTAGAAGCAAAAGAACGGACTGATTCATCTTCATCATCCAATGCCTCAATGAGCGGTTTTACCGCTCTGGGGTCAGAAATCGCACCAAGGGCACGGGCAGCAAGAAAGCGGACATTTTTTTCATCCTCATCACCCAATGCTTTAATGAGGGGTTCCACTGCTGGCTTACCAATCTTGCTAAAGGCTTCTAAAAAACCCTGAGTCAAGCCGACTGCATACTCATCACCCAATGCTTGAATGAGGGGTTCCACCGCACGGGGGTCACCCATCTTACCAAGTGCAAGGGCAGCATGCAAGCGGGCATAGTCATCCTCATCCTCCAATGCCTTTATGAGCGGTTTTACCGCTCTGGGGTCACGAATCTGACCCAATCTCTGAATAGCTTCAAGTTTTGTTTTTTTGTCAGCATTAGTTACGGATAGTTGTGCTATGAGTTGCTTAACATCATCCATTGCAATATCCCCCTGAATTTTATTATTATATTTTTTGTAAAATAGTTCAATGTAATTTTTTATTCGTAGGACGGAGAAAAAAATTCTTTTTGACGGACCGCCCTAAAAAACCCGAAAACAATAACAAATGTATGAGGTATGTTGAGAAAAGCTATCAAAGTAATTCGTAATTGTCCGTCAATATCAGGCTTAAAAAATGTCGTTTTTTTACGTTTATCTTATCCACAATTACCAGTTGTATTATGGTCAACGAAAAAAAGGGTGAAATAATGGGGTCAGGTCTTGAAATATAAGTTATTTTCAATACTCCCCCCTTCTCTACTTTTTCTATTTTCCTTCTATTTCAATATGTTGTCAAGGTTTTTTAGCTGTCAGCACTCAGCTATCAGCCTTCAGCATATTATTACCTTGTAAATTGGTCAGGTCTTCTTTCTTCTTCCACTTTTTATGTGACAATAAGGCAAATCTATGGGCTTCGTCCCTCATCTTTACCATCTCTTTAAATACAGGTGAGGTCTTCGTTAGCAAGAGGGGGTTTTTCCTTAAAGGGAGATATATCAGGTCTTCCATCCTCTTCCTCCTCTGACCCTTTGCAATCCCTATCACATCAATATCAACGTTTAATGCCTTCATTACCTTCTTCACAGCAGAAAGATGGCCCTTACCTCCATCAATGATGAAGAGGTCAGGCAGGGGAGGCATCTTTTCATTCATAATCCTTCTTTCGAGCGTTTCTCTCATCATTGCTATATCATCCATTGAAGAGGCCCCCCTTATATGAAACACCCTGTAAGCCTTCTTCGTCGCTTTGAAGTTTTTAAACATCACCATCACACCTGAGGGATTTTTACCATGGGTATGAGAAATATCGTATATCTCAATCCTTGAAGGCTCCGCCCTCAGATGGAGAACCTTTTTAAAATCCTTTTCAATGACAACGGGTTCAGTCTCGTGGAGATTTTTAACAGCAAGGGCGATCATGTCTTTTGATACCCTGTCATAAGGACCGTATATCCTGACTGAACCATTTTTTCTTTTCCCCAAATATTTCTTCAGGAATGGGGCATCTTCTATCTTCTCAGACAGGATAATCTCATCGGGTATCGGTCTTGTTGTGTAATACTGGAAAAGAAAAGATGACAGGGCTTCATTGAATGTCGCTGCAACAAGCGACTCCTCGAATAATCTCTTCAATATCAGCACCCCTTTTCTGAAACTTAAAAGCACTATCTTTACCTTCCCCTCATCCTCTAAAAAGGCCCATACGTCCCTGTTTTTACCAAGATGCTCGTGAACGTGCTGTGCCTCCAGCATCTCTTTTATAGCGTTATGCCTCTCTTTTAAAATGTTAGCTTCTTCAAAGTTCCAGGTTTCTGCTGCCTTTTCTATCCGATGTTCCAGCCCCTTCAGTAATTTTTTATCTTTTCCAGAAAGAAAATCCACCAGCTCATCAACAACATCTCTATATGCCTTTTCTTCCATGTTTTTTACGCAGGGGGCAAGACATTTCCCCAACTCAAAGAGCATACATGCCCTTTTCCTCTTCTTAAAAACGGTATTTTTACATCTTCTTATAGGATACAATCCCTGAACAATCTTCAACACATCCTTCATATCCTTTGCGTGAGGGTATGGGCCAAAATATAAAGCCCCATCATCCTTGATTTCTCTTGTGATATAGAGGGCAGGGAATCTGTCTTTCAGTGTGAGTTTTAACGAAACATAGGTTTTATCGTCTTTCAGGTTTACATTATACCTTGGTCTGTTTTCCTTTATAAGGTTATTTTCTAAAAGGAAGGCTTCTTTTTCATTCCTGGTCAGGACAAAATCTACATGGCCTACCTTGTCCACAAGACGCTCTGTTTTTGCATCCTTCTCCCCTTCCCTTGCGTAGCTTCTCACCCTTTCCTTTATGTTCTTTGCCTTGCCTATGTAAAGGATATTGTTCTCTTTGTCCCTGAACAGGTAAACACCCGATGATTCAGGTAAGTTATTTACAATTAAATCGTCTATCAACGGTTTAGCCTCCGTGTTCTTTGGCAATGTTCTGCTATGAACCCTTTGTTGCACTCTACGCTCCACGCTGCTATTAAAGCGTAATTTCCATCTTTTCAAGCCTCAAAAGGCGATCCCTTAACTGGGTTGCCTTTTCAAAATCCCATCTTTTTGCTGCTTCATTGATTTCTTTCTTTAATTTTTTCACCATCTTTGATAGCCTTTTTGGTTCCAGACCCTTTTCTTCAAACTCTTCGAGAGGCACTGCGTAGTAATCTTTTTCATAAATAGATGAGAGGATATCGACTATATCCTTTTTAATCCCTTCGGGTGTTATCCCATTTTTTACATTGTATTCCATCTGTATTTTTCTCCTTCTCTCTGTTTCATCTATTGCCCGTTTCATAGAGCGTGTAATGTTATCGCCAAACATCAATACCCTGCTGTTTATATTCCTCGCTGCCCTCCCGCACGTCTGGATAAGCGATGTCTCGGAACGTAAGAAACCCTCTTTATCAGCATCCAGTATCGCAACAAGAGATACCTCCGGGAGGTCAAGCCCTTCTCTTATTAAATTTACACCAACAAGAACATCAAACCTGCCCATCCTCAAATCTCTCACGATGGCAACGCGTTCAAGGGTTTCAATATCTGAGTGAAGATATTTGGCTTTTATACCCGCATCTAAAAGAAAATCCGTCAGGTCCTCAGCAAATCTTTTTGTAAGTGTAGTAATGAGCACCCTCTCTTTCCTTTTTGTAACCTTCTTGATCTCGGGAAGGAGTGTATCCACCTGGTTTTTAGCCTGTTTTACCTCAATAACGGGATCCATAAGACCTGTGGGTCTAATAATCTGTTCTATCACATAGCCCTTTGCCCTTTCCAGCTCATAGTTAGCAGGTGTTGCTGATATATACAGCACCTGTCTTGCCCTCTCTTTAAACTCCTCAAATGTTAAAGGTCTATTATCAAGAGCGGAAGGAAGCCGGAATCCATATTCCACAAGCGTTTCCTTTCTCGACCTGTCTCCTCTGTACATTCCTATGAGCTGGGGGATTGTTACATGGCTCTCATCAATCATAATTATGGCATTTTTTGGAAGATAATCAATAAGGGTTGGTGGTGGTTCTCCTAACTTTCTTCCTGTAAGATGCCTCGAATAATTCTCTATTCCCTGACAGTAACCTATCTCCCTTAACATCTCCAGATCATACTTCGTTCTCATCTCAAGTCTTTGGGCTTCGAGGAGTTTGTTCTGTAGCTTAAGCGTTTTAAGGTGTTCCCTTAACTCCTCTTCAATGGAGGTTACTGCATGCTCGAGCGTCTCCCTCGGTGTCACATAATGTGTTGTGGGATATATTGTGCATCGTTTCAGTCTCTCCAGCATCCTGCCGCTTAAAGGGTCAATGGTATAGATAGAAGATACCATGTCTTCATCCATGACAATTCTGAATGCCCTGTCTTCTTCATAGGCAGGGAAGACATCAATGTTTTCACCCCTGATTCTAAACCTGCCTCGATAAAAATCCATATCGTTCCTCTCATACTGGCATTGTATGAGCTTGTCGAGGATCGTTTTTCTCCCGATACGTTGCCCCTCTTCAAGGTAGACAAGCATCCCGTAGTAAGCCTCCGGAGAACCGAGCCCGTATATACATGATACACTTGCCACAATGACTACATCCTCCCTCTCAAAAAGTGCATTTGTTGCGAGCAACCTCAACTTATCAATCTCCTCATTTATGGAGGCATCCTTTTCTATATAAGTATCTGTATGGGGGAGATACGCCTCAGGCTGATAATAATCATAGTAGCTTACAAAAAAATGGACCTCATTTTCAGGAAAAAGAGTTTTAAACTCTGTGTAGAGCTGCGCTGCAAGTGTCTTATTATGAGATATAACAAGGGTAGGCCTTTGAACCTTCTCAATCACATTTGCCATGGTGAATGTCTTCCCTGAACCTGTTACGCCGAGTAAGACCTGATGCGACACACCCTGCTTTATGTTTTTTACAAGTTTTTTAATTGCCACAGGCTGGTCGCCTTTTGGTCTGTAATTGCTGATAAGTTTGAATTCAGGCATAATGCTGTATTCTAATTTTCTTTCGGCTTCATGTCAAAATGACAGACTGTCAGACAACTGGAGAGAAATTCGATGCCTTCAAGGCCCAAATAGCCAAAACAGCAGGAGAGACTGCAGCAAAGATGATCCATGCCGCTGTAGCCTTTGAGATATACGAAATAAGGCCCCTTGCCGACTTCGGACAGGGCTGGGAAAAGTCGATCGGATAAGTTTGTCGGGTGTATCCTTTATTTTTCCCCCATATATTCATTACAAAATCGTAAGGGGCGGATGTTATTAACCGCCCCGAAACCCTTTTAGAGTTTAAAGAATAAAAGTAATGAAACAACGAGAGAGTATATTACAAGTGATTCAATCATTGCCAGACCGATAATCATCGGGGTCACTATCTTTCCTGAAGCACCAGGATTTCTGGCAATACCATCCAGCGCAGAAGCTATACTCCTTGACTGTGCAAGAGCCCCACCAAAGGCTGCAATCGCAACACCAAAACCAGCAGCAAGTGCTATCACTTGTTTAACCTGTGAATCAAGGCCTTTAGCCTCTTCAGCAGCCATTGCAATACCAGAAGAGAGACAAACAAAAACTCCAAAGAGTATAATGACTATTACCAATTTTTTCATTAAATCTCACCCCTTTCTTTTATATTTTTAATGTTCTTCATGGGAAATTGCCCCTGAAAAATATGCCATTGATAAAAGCATAAACACAAATGTCTGAACAAATGCCACAAACAGCCCGAGGAACATGACTGGTAAGGGGACTATTAATGGGACAAGCCCAAAAAATATAACCGTCACAATATGGTCGCCTGTTATATTTCCAAAAAGCCTCATTCCAAGCGACAATGGTCTTGCGAGATGCCCTATAAGTTCAATGGGAACCATCAGTGGGGCAAGCCACCAGAAGGGCCCCACAAACTGTTTTAAATACCTTATTCCATGTTCCCTGAAGCCATAATAGTGCGTCATCACAAATACTGTAATGGAACATGCAAATGTGGTGTTTACATTATCTGTGGCGGGTAAAAATCCAGGCACAAGCCCTGAAAGGTTATTAAAAAGGATAAAAAGGGCAAGGGTTCCCACTATTAATATAAACTCCTTACCTCTTGGGCCCATCGTATCTACTATAATATCGGAAAGGCTTTCCACCAGCATCTCAACAAAATTCCTGAATGTAAATTTTGGCTCAGGTACTATCTCATCTTCAGTTCTTTTCAGCTGCCTATAGCCCAAAATCACAATAATGAGAATTATTATAGAGACCATGATGGCATTCGATACATGGGGGGGTAGACCTTTTAAAAAGGGGAATAAAGAAGCCCATGTAAATACTTCATGCCCCATCCTTTTGCCTCCTTTTTTCTACCGGGTTAAACATAATAAAAATCTGGTTTATCACAATCGAGAGAAATACAGTTGATAACCCAATGAGAAAAAAAATTACATCTATATTACCATATATGATTATTATTACAACAAGCCCCACAAGAACAAGAAATTTCAACGGAAGTTTTATAAGGATATCCTTTTTACTAACAGTGGATCCCGAAAATCCACCCTCTATTATTTTTTTTAACAATCTGAAATTCAACGTCATTATAGAACTTGCCACTGCAAAGCTAAAAAGGTACTTGAACTCCCTCATTATCACTATCGACAGAATTGACCCTAAAACAAGAATTATAACATTTATACGCTCAATATCACTTATTGTTGTCTCTTTCATTTTCCCTTTTAACCCTTTTCAGCAATGTGTATATCGTTTTTAGCGCTGCAATAATACCAAAAATCATAAAAATGACTGTCAAGTAAGGATATGTCTTAAAATAAGAATCAAGGAAATAACCAATGGCTACCCCTATAGCAACGGAGAGCCCCATCTCCAAGCCAAGCGAACTATAGCTTATAAGAGACCTGACCACATCCTTCTTGCTGTCTGATACAGACATAATCATTACAAGACCATCTTTTTTAACATACAGACCCCCTTTAGTCAACATATTTTTGTCGTTTAAAGCTTCGGTATATATAGGCAAATTTGTCCATTATGAATAAATAAAATATAATGAAGTTGAAAAGGCTTATTTACTGAAAATAGTCAGCTTATTATAGGGGAACAAATAATTACCTAAAAAGGGCAATTGCCCTATCTTCTCCTCTGAAGATACAATTATAATAATCCTAAAAAATCCACAAAGAAGTCAGGATGAACACTACACATCCAATTGTTTCTAATCTATGGGACAATCCTCCCATAGGTGCTTACTTCTTCAATAAAACCTTGCTCTCTCCAATAGGAAATACAGGAAAGGTTTCAAATACCATAACATCTATCCATGCAGTTCTACTGGCTATGAGCCCTTTTGCATCAGTATCAACAACATTGATTACCCGACAACCTTGCAGGTCAACAAACTCGCATATCACCTTTATCCCTTTTGGCCATTTCCATTTTTCTCTTCTTTTTCTTACTTCCTTTTCATCCTCCGGTGCCCATGTACATATATTCATGAAAAACATACCAATCCCTCCTTTTGCATAAATTTGTTTCTTCTAACTATAATTATAGCAGAGGATAAATTATTTTAAATAAGAATAAAATTTATTTTGAATTTTTCTATACTGGTATGTTATAAACAATCACCTTTGGGCCGTTAGCTCAGTCCGGTAGAGCAGCTGACTCTTAATCAGTTGGTCGGAGGTTCGAATCCTCCACGGCCCATATAATAAAATCAAGGCCTTACAAAAATCGTATTATACCGACATTATCAATTTTGTTTTAACTGAAATCCCTTCTCCTTAAATAGTTTAAGGCATACCTCAACTACCTCAGCATCATATAAGATGCCTTTGTTCTTTTCTATTTCCTCCAGTGCCACATCTATGCCCCTTGCAGGTCGGTAAGGTCTGTAGGAGG